>Ga0209535_1000080_pt1 | contig 56920 bp, 89 predicted proteins | sample LinPmetageLP28_FD_184041 | JGI IMG/M metagenome (GOLD analysis project Ga0209535, IMG submission 184041) | Marine viral communities from the Pacific Ocean - LP-28 (SPAdes) (version 2) | ecosystem: Environmental > Aquatic > Marine > Oceanic | place: Pacific Ocean | collected 2009-08-22 | reverse complement strand
CTGCTGCTTTAGCTGCTTTTTCAGCTGCTTCTTTTTTAGCTTTTTCAGCTGCTGCTTTGGTGAATGCCTCTTGCGCTTTCTTTAGCGCTTTGGGATCCATGCGGCCGTTTTTTATCCCATTCCGGATAGATGATCGGGGGGGCGTACGGTTGTTGTCGAAGGACTTATTGGCGATGATATTGGCGTTATTCAGCTGCTGAAATGCATTAAGACCCCGAGGTCCGGGGAGTTTATCGGGATGATATTTCCTGGCCAGCTTACGAAACAATTTTTTAAAAACTTTTTCACCTTTTTGTGAAGCTTTTATAAGAGCCTCTCCGTCAGCTGCGGATATGTTTTCTTTTAATAGCGACCATTCAGTATGATTTTTTAGATTAATTTGTTCTAAGATAGCTGAAATGATTAGCTTTTTTATTTTTCTTCTACTAACTAACATATTTAATACTCTTCCTGATTAATATTATATCTATACATATTAACCCGGTGATATAAATTCCAGTATCTTATAAAAAACATGCCGGCAATCTTCAGCATCTGTATCCGCGGAGTGTGATCTACCTGCCGGTATCTTGAAATGCGATCTAAGTGTATCTAAGTTTTGGCGCTCAGTTGGCAAGAAAAGGTAGGCTAATGCGCATGTATCTATTTGAGGATATCCAATTTTATAAAGCTTGTTGTTGCTTTCAACTCTTTCGTTCCGTTGTGCCTCTCTATACCCGTACCTTTTAAAGACAGATCTAATATGACCTACGTCAAACTGTATATTATGTGCAACCAGTGGGCCCCACATAAGACGCTTTGCAATTTCAGGTGCGACTTCTGAAAAGCTCGGTGCGTCTGCCCATTCTTCTTCGCTATACATACAGACTTCGAGTGCTTCCTTAGAAGCAAACTGCATTTCAATATCTTTTGGCTTTATCTTTGTCGTCCATACATCTTGCTTCCCGCCATCCCAATCAGTAATTATTGAGATTGAAAGAATAGCGCTTTTTGAAGCGTCTAGGTGCGTTGTCTCGATGTCTAAAAACGTAATTGCTTTTGCTGTTGTTATATTACCCAATTTTTATCCCCTTAGTCTGTATGGTCACAGTCGTTATAGTCATTATCATTGCTATCATCACCATCGAAGTCTAAACCCAAAGATTTTGCCCAAAGGTCATCATCATAGTCGACACCAGGTGATATTATCTCTTCCATTTTTTTTAAAACTTTTTTAAGAAACTTGTGTCCGGACATGCGTTCCATGTCTATTGTTATATTCCCAAATTCATTTTTAATTCTGAAATTTCCTGTATCTTTATTCTCAGATAAAGAATATTTTTCAGTTCCTCCATCAGCTGTGCCTACATTCCATGAACCAACTTCTTTCCATCTACTTGTCATAAACTCTCCCAATCATTTCAATCAGATCTTTTTTGTTCATAGAACCAACTTTTGTTTTTAAGACGTTAATTTCACCTGACGCGTCTGAAGTGTATATAACTGTTGGGAGTGACTTTACGTTATAGACATGAGCTAGATTAGTAAACTTTGCAATATCAATTTTAATCAATGTTATATTTTTAAATATATTCTCATCTTTTATTTCTTGAAAAGCTTTAGATATGACTTTGCACGGACCACACCAATCAGCGTAAAAGTCTAAAATAATGTTACTGTCGGTTTTAAAAAGTTTATCTATTTCAGATTCATATTTCGGTATTACTATTTTCATCTTTACCTCTTTTTTTAGCTAATATATCATTATACTTTTCTTGATATTTATTTACAACATATACTTTAATGTTTTGATTAGCAAGTTCTATTTTTTTTAAATCTGCTTCAAACTTATCAATGCCAGATATTAATAGACGACCTTCAGAATCGATCAAACACCATATCTTTTGATTATTACTTTTCCATTGTCGTATATAAAACCATTCTGACATTACTTAAATACCTCCGGACAAAGTTCTCGTCGCTTTTTACCTTTTAACAATTTTTCATCGAAAGCGCATATAATAGCAGGTAAGTTCATAAACTTAAAATCAACTTGACACATAAGTTTTAAAACTTTCATGCCCCTTTCTTCCATGACGCCTGTCACTTCAGCAAAAGTAGGTTTATTACTCGCAGAAAGATAATAACAATAATCCCCCGGTTCTGCATCCTCAATTGAATCTTCTATTCTAGTGGTCGGCTTTTCAACCTTTTTTCTTGCCATAAATACCTCCTATGAAGTATTATATGCTAGTAATAATGCACTTTACACATCTATTCCACATTATTGTTTTTCTTATATCACCGTGGTAGACAAATATATTCTTATCGTCGATGTTTGTTATAACTCCTAAAAAATTTTCTTCAGGTACAAAAGGTCCGATTATCTCAATTAGATCACCGACGTTAGCAGTTACAAGAATACTGCTATTTTTTATTCTTGCAGCAGCTAGATCAAATAAGTCAAGTTTTTTAAAAGAATTTTTTGTCACGCTTACTGTGACTTAAAAGTTTAGGATATTTTAGAATTATTTATATCATCAGGATTTTTAATATTAAATTCAGCATCAAATTTTGCCATTGAAGGCTTGTAGTCTGTTGCGTCTGTTAAATCAATAAAAGGCTTTAGATTGTTTAAAAATTCTTCTGCATCTTTTTCACTAGTACGCCGTAGGTCCTGAATATAACCTGAAGCCAAATTAACAAAATCAGCCTTAGCTTGACTTTCGCCTTTAATGTCTGATGGTTTTAATGATGATTCTTTTTCTACTTCTCCCCCAGTAACTTTTAAAGTCACTTCCCCCGTTGTTTTATTAATAGATAGATTAGAATGATTAGGTCCAACTTCTTTAGTCATAGGTTTTACCTTGACTTTTTTATTGTCTTTACTAATCTCTTTAGACACAGGCCCTTCTTCCTGTTCAAAAAGATAGTTTTCAATTAATGATTTAAGACGTTTTCTAGAAATTTTCATATTACACCGTTATCAATATATATCTTCAAAAAAACAATTATTTTCTTCTTCTTGCTGCTTTTCTTCTTTTTTTAGCTGCCATAACTCTTTTATACTTCTTTGCCTCGCTGGGCTTCATGTAGTATCTTTTTCGCTTGATATCTTTTAACACTCCTTCTGCTTCATACAGTTTTTTAAATCTGCGGATTGCCTTATTAACATCTTCGCCTTTTCTTACTTTTACTTTTATATTTGTTGCCATTATTCTATATGTCCTGTTCCTACCACTTCCCAAATCATATGACTCTGAAAGTAACCATTAAATTGTTGGGCTGGTACTCTATCTATTTTATGTCTAATTAAGTGAACTGCTGCTATTGACCATGTTGGATACATCTGAAAATAACTTCCAGGTATATGCATATAGCCTTGATCTTCTTCTAGACAGCTGACTGCACCTAAAAATTGTGATCCGTCTGATGAATACACAGCTATAATTATCTCGAATAAGCTGTTATTTACAACAGGTTGCCATGAAAAATTAGTGCCCGACTTGCTAATAACTGCATCATATGCGTAGCTAGGATCGACCCACAGTAAAGTGTAGGGTTGAATATCGTCAAAACCTTCAATTGTTGTGAATGCATTATTAATAGTACCGTGCTCTGAAGTTACTGAATAGCTGGCATTGCGTTCATATTGATACTCATATATAAAACCATTATACCATTCTCCGGGCCCGTTAGGGTTTAACGTCATCCCATTAAATGCTGCCGACTGACTAGTTGTCAGAGGTTGAGAGCTTACATGAGTCTGAATCAGATTTGTTGTACATGTGCCGGGTTCTTGCAGATATTCTGTGTAGTCACCACTAGTTGGCTGATGAAGTTTTAGAGTTGCAGTGATATCAAATTCTGAAGAAGCACCTACGCAAGGAGGGCATGCTATTTGTCTAAAATATATTTCGCCGTAACCAATGGTCAGCTCAGACATTTCTGATGATGGTTCAGCCGTTGGTTCATTGGTTGGAGAATCATCAGGTTCACTTGAAGCCTCTGTGTTGTCTTCTTCTACAACAACAACTTCGTTTGTGTCTTTGTTTTCTTCATCGTATCTTTTCATAATAGACACATCTGATGAGCATGATGATGCAAACAAAGCTATTAGTAGTTTATTTTTCATTTGTTCCTCTGTCTGAAATTTGTTGTTTAATGCTTTTTATTGACTTTATTAATAGCGTCACACCTAAAAAAGCCAGACCATAAATAATTAAAAACAATGAAACAGTTAAAAATATTGAAAGAGCCATGGCTCCGGCAGGTTCCCACATATCAGCTTGTCTTCAAAAATGATTGATAAGCTTCCCAAAAAATTGCATTAATAAACGCAGCACTTATTGTTGATCCGACCCACATAAGAAAAAGAATAAAAGAAGCTTGAAGGGAGAGCGCAAAAAATAACGTTGTAGAAATAGCTGTTCCCCAAAAACTAGACATGCAAGTCGAACATAAAACGATCGGCTTGCCCCAGAAGGGCATATGCTTTTGAAAAAATAGACGGATTGGATATCCGATCATGCCAACGTCTGTAATTGCTCTTAAACCCAGGCAGAAAAGACTTATTATTAAAGTTAAAGAAAGATATATCAAGATTAAAGCAAAATATTGAATAAACATTTTTTATTCTCCATTATAAATATTGTTTGAATGTTGTATTATAAACAGTAATCTTGGAGAAGAAAACATGAAAGAAAAAATCTATCTTTACGATGATCAAATTGGTTCTGTTGAGTATGTTCAGCATATGGGTGATGATCTTACAATTGTCAATGCTGCTCGTGTCAGCTTTGGAAAACAAAAGGATGAAATAGATGGAAAAGATAAACGACTTATTAAATATCTTATTAGGCACAGGCACACTTCGACTTTGGAGCATAATGTTGTTACTTTTAGGTTCTGTGTTCCTCTGTTCGTACGGTCTCAGCACCATCGTCATAGAACATGGTCTTATAATGAAATAAGTCGAAGATACACAGATGAAAATCTACAGTTCTATGAACCAAAACTCTTTAGAACACAACATGAATCTAACAGGCAGGCTAGTAACGAAGAGAATATGATTAATCCATTAATGAAAATATATGATCCGGCATGCTCAAAGCCTATGTCAATATTATCTAGTAAGCTAGTTGAGAACTTTCACAAAGATGCATTAAAATATTACGACAGTCTTTTAGCAGCAGGTGTTTGCAGAGAGCAGGCACGAGGATTACTTCCTCAAAATTTATATACCGAGTATTATGGCACCGTGAATTTAAACAACCTTATTAAGTTTATTAGCCTTAGAACTCATGATGGTGCACAGCAAGAGATTAGGGTTGTTGCAAATGCATGTAGAAAAATTGCAACAGACTTGTGGCCTATTGCAATGAAAAACTTGAAAATTAAAGAGTAACTACCTAATTAGATATAAAGCATTTTTATCAGTGAGGTTTGTATGCAAGTTTCTAGATCACAATTAAGAAAGATCATATTAAGAGAAGTTAAAAGTCTATTAGAAGCTACTAGTCGGCCGTATAATGCCGGATCTGGGTATGGGACATACACATTTTCATATGAAGAGATGGGCAATAAGATAACAGTTCATTTAATAACACATGATGACGGAAACCAAGAGAAACCAATCTCAAAAGAGTTTTTTGGATCACAGGCCGGAATGATTACTGATTCCAGAGGCCTTACGATAGCTAAGCGGCAATTTCAAAACGATAATACCGGCAAAACTATTACATATAGTATATAACTATTTATATCTCGGTAGCATCGCAAGGTAAGTTTTTGCTATTGATTCTCTTATCATTCTTTTAAGTTTTGCTTCAGAAATATTTAATACTTCTGCATTAATTTCTGATGCGGCTTGTTGAGTTAGATCATCTTTGACGTCCCAGCCCAAATAACCAAGTATCTGATTTGCAGCTGCAAAACCTCCTGTAAATTTATAAAATTGATTTGACATTGGCGGATATTCAAAAACAACGCCTTCCATTGCTGAAGAAATATTGTCAACAGACTGTAACCTGGCCATTTGTTTGTTATATCGATTCTTAAGACTGTTAATTTTTTCATCAGCGGGATCCGCGTTCCGGAACATGTTTTCTAAATGTTGTATTGCTAACTCGACTGTTCTTCTAAATATTTTTGTTCCTTTATCACTATCTTTCATAAAAGCAGAAGGAACGTCTCTCATAAGTGAAGCAGTCAAACCTGGAGTAATTTGTGCAAATGGCTCTAAGATGCGAGACATTAAGGCAAAAGCTTTTCCTTTTGCAAGAAAGTTAGAAAGCAAACCTGCATCTGATTTAGACCCACCTATATAGTTATTTATTATTGTTTTCCTTGCACTCCCTTTTCTTGGTCCTTGGGGCAACAAAGTATTTCCTAACCTACCTGGGTTGTTTGAAAACCCGGCCGGGTCAATTACAGCTTTCTGTAAAATAGTAACAACATCTTTTGGAACTAGTACAGTAAAACCTGCTTCCTTTACATACTCAGCAACACCCGCAGCTAAAAAGTCAGAAAATTTATTATCCAAAGTCATATTATATTTCTGGACAATATTTTGAATTTTTGTTCTCGATTCTTCAATAAATGAACTGTCAAGATTTCTTAATTTCCTTGTTTGAGGTCCTACGACTTTCCATTGACGTCCTGCGACAGTCTGTTCGCTTTTTTCAACTTCTGCAACGAGCGAATTAAATTTTTCCCTCATTGAACTATCTAACTTTAAAAGTTCTTCTTTTGACAATGATTCAAGATTTTCATTTAGTAAGTCAAATTTATGAAATACAATAAAGTCACCATCATACATAATCATATTTCTATTTTCTGAATACATAATTTCACAATTAATAAAAACAGTCGGAGTATCATAAGGTGTGTCATCAGAAACATCAGCTGCTTTTGCACGTTCAAACAAAGATAATATTGTTTGTTCCTGTGCTGAATTAATTCCCATCTCTATTGCAGTCATTCCAAAATAAAAAGCATCAACAACACTTTGATATCCTTCCGGGTTTGTACTGTTATCTCTTTTTCTAATAAATTCTGAATTAAGTGCTTCTTTAGTAATCCCACCAGATGCTGCTTCGGCCGGACGACGTGCAAACTTTACTTGATTATCTCTAAAGTCATATGTAAAATAAAGATTTTGACCGTCAACTTTTTCTGTGGGATTTAAGCTGCCGGCTGCTGCCTGTGTTAATATATCTAGTAATCCTGAAAATGTCAAGTTAAGATTATCATAGACATGATTCATGTGTCCTGCTATTCCGCCCATAGTTATACCCCTTTATATCCAGTCAAAATCTGGTGAATCATCATCTGAATTTGGTTTGTCTTTTTTATAACTATCTTCTTCTTTGCTATACTTATCTTTAAAAGATAAAACACGTATTTTAGGCTTTTTAGGTCCATTTGGTGTAATTGGAGGTGGAAAAGGATCTTTAATGTCATTGTTAACTTTAATTGGAAGACCTAGAATAAAAGATCTGTACATCTCTAGAATATAATCTAACGCATCTTCAACTTCTGAAAAATGTATGTTTGAATCAAAGTACTCGTCAATTATTGTCCATCCACTTTCAGACCATTTTTCTAATGTACCTCCCGAAACTATAATACCCCCAGTTGTGTTTTCATAAATAACAGTTGTTCTGCACCTAGAAGTACTTCTAGATATTGCACCTGGGTAAATATAAGAGCATGCGATCATCCTGCTGAAAACATATCTATCCTCTTCTATCATTGTACTTTGATCATATAGTTTTTTATGCGAAAAGTCATGTTCGGCTATTGACATTTTTCTTGCTCCCATGCGACAGGTATGTTTTCTAAAATACTTAAAAGTAAATCAGATTTTTTGAATGTTTTTGTCTTCTTATTAAAGAAAAAATTAACATACTTAGACTCTTCAATTGACTCAATTACAATAAAATTGTCATCAACCAATTTGACATAAGTTTCTTTTTTAAATATACCATGACAGTTTAGTTGTTTATAGCTAAAATTGTCAGCATATTCTTTTACATAAGTATTATTATTGATCATCATCAATTTCGTCCGCTCCCTTTTGAAAATATTTTGCAACTTCTACTTTCTTTTTTTGATCTTCTTCATCATCTTCTTCCATATAGTCTTCTAGATCATAGTTAGACTTACCTTTTGGCGGAGTTACCGTTGGCTTTTGGTAAGGTGTTGATGCGCTATACCCTTTGGGGGATCCTTTGAAAAGTAGATTATTTTCTAATAGTTTAATAAACTTTTTAATTATATCACTATCTTTTATCTTTGACATGTTTCACCTAAGAAATTAATTTATATATAAATGGAATAATTTCCATCTTTGTAAAAAGGAATAATGATATTGCTGAAAATACAAAAAATATAAATAATGCAATATCATGTACAATATCTAAAAAAGTCATAAATGCAGCGTCCTCATGAGAGTTTTCTGTTTTGTTTACAATTTTATTATAATTCGCGTGTATGTTTTTTTGCACGTATTTACTTAATTTCTTCAACATCTTCTGCCCTTATGTTAATAATTCCCAGATCTGGGATGTGTACTGTTAAAAAAGTATTATCAGCAATTTTCTGACTCGATAATACAATTCCGATCCTTCCTGATTTAAACCTCACTAATTTTCCTGACCAATCTTTTTCCAAAATACAAACTCCAGTATATTACCCGATATATCTTTTTCATAAAAAGATTCAGATCCATCACGATGTTTTTTAAAAGTTTTACTAGCTTTCTTAAAATCTAAATATTGTGCTTCGTTAATTTTAAACGCAATATGTGGAGGATGTTGTGTCGGTAATACTAACGCGAGTCTTAAATCAAAGACATCTAATAATGCCCATGTATCGTCAAGATAAAGAATATTTGCTGACATGTTATTCTTGTACCAAGCAGCAGTACCTTTTATATCTTGATTTTTTACCTGTATTGCGATATGATCAAACTTCACTAGTGTTCTACCTTTATTCCAATTTTTGATTTCTTTATAATGATCGTTGAACCATTATAATAACATAGATAACTATCTTCATCATAGTCTTCTATTATCTCAACATGAATACCTTTGTCAAATCTTTCTAAACTTTTTGTTGCTGCATTAAAAAACCAATGATGATCAAATCCTGAATCTGGTGGGTAAAGACTATATTGCGTTTTTGTTAACTCACTTTCCATTAAACTTGAAAGTAATAATTCCAAAGACTCTATAATATCATTGTCTAGACTTCCTGTAATCTGATTTTTCATTTTTATCCTCTTTTTTAACTATGATAGATGTGCTTGAGGAAATGGAGATAGAATCTCCATAACCCCTACATACATAGTAGATTGTCTTATAAAGATTTCCATTTCTTTCAAAATAAAACTCATGTAAATAAGGCGGTTTTCGCTCTGGATCATAGCCCTCAAACATTTTAGAATTCGCTTAAGGGGAGAAGCTTAAATGAATAACGTGGGTCTGTGTCTCTCCAGTAATTAAGCTTGCAAACATATCCATCAATGCTTTTAATAAGTTTGTTTTGTACACCTTTTTTAACATTATTATATTTCTGTATTGTATTTTCTGTCTCGTCTTCTCCCAAGTATTTACCTTGAAGCGATAAAATCTTTTTAATGTATTCATCAACATTCTCTGTTATTTTTTCTGTATAGCTATTAATATAGCCTTCGTTTTGTGTTTTAAAGCTACCATGCAGACAAACTGCTTTTTTCATTGCTGAACTTTTTCTCATACGTGACTTACCTCTTGATCCATTTGCCGGTGGGTGAAAGTCGTCTGTTGTTAAGTCTTTAAAGTAAAGTACGCAAAACTTTTCAAAATCTTCATCACAAAGTACGTAAAGATAGTCAAGCTTTTCTTTCTTTTCTAGCGTCGCCCAATCAGTCTGGAGAGAATAAGACACAGAGCTGCTTCTGTTGCCCGAGGTGAGTTTGCATTCTAGTTCCTTATTAATATCACCAATAAAGATATCCGGTTTACCAGGAGCTCCGTCTTGTATTACAGATTTAAATGTCTTGCCAAGAACTTTTGCTAGTTCTTTTTCCTGTGCTTGTGAACATAGCGCATTTCTACGACCCAGGTTATCACGAAGACTATAGTCATAAGATGCAAAAAGATTGTCTAGTTCATGTTCAAACGTCTGGACGTTTGTTAGCGCTTCACGAATCATTTCTTTTGTTAAATACATTAAGTACCCCTTTATTGTTAAGTTACTCTTTTATTATAACTAGCTAGGCTTGTATTTACACGAGTATAAAAAGAAAAGGCTAGTTTTTATTAATGAGTATAAAAAGGAAAGGCTACTTGGAATATTTCATTAACTCACGAAGGATAGACATGTATGTTTTTGTCTCAGCAACCTGTTTAAGAATAGGCTCATTACTATTTTTATTTAGAGCTGCAGCTGTTCTATCTTCTTGTCCGAAAGGAACTTTTTTGTTTGTAGTCTTTGTTTGAAGCTGATAAACGTTTGATAATTCTTCTTCAGAGTCTTCGCTTTTGTCATTCAAAGTTGAATCATCTATTGTCAATTTTAAATCTGTGACTGGAGCAGAATATTCTAAAAATTCTTTAATTTCTATTGTCATTTCATTTAGAATTGTTAACGATTGCATTGCAAAGTTGGCTGCAATTATTAAGGCTGCTTCAAAGTCATTTAAACCTGGCATTACTTTAATAGCTGAACTCATCATGCGCTCGGATAGCCTTGTAAGCACTTTGAATGCCTTTCTTGACTTTTCATATTGACGGGAGGTTAATGTTGAAGCTCCTTGAAGCGGTACATTCGTGCCAATTAAAAAATCTATAAAATCATAAATTGCATTAGCATTTGTTTTAATTGATTCTATTTGCGCTAATATCTTATTATATAGACTAACTTCATCTTGTATTACTGCAATTGAGGCAGGATCCGTCGGATTATCGGTGATCGATTTATTAGCTTTTTCCGCTGTTTCTTTTATTATTTTGTAATTTTCTTCTAATTTTTTAAAAACATTGATCATTTCTGATATTTGAGTTTCTAGGGAAGTTGACTGACCAACAGAAGATTTTATTTTACCTAGTTGCGTCATTGCTGAATTGAGTGTTGCCTTTTGAACTTCGGTAGCTGTCAAAATTGTACTGCTGCTTAAGACATCTTTGAGGATTTGAGCAGCTTGGCCGGCCTTGATCATCTGCAATACTAAAAACTTATAATTGTCAGATTCGTCTAGTGTCAAAGGTTTAATATTTATTTTTGATGTCAATGCGGATGATTTCGTATACTCTTTTATTGACTGTTTTGCATTATTAAGAATAAAAATAGAGCGTGTTAATGTATTAACTGCAGATTGATATGCTGGGTCTTCAGCAAACGTTAAAGTATTCTGAGTCATTGCTGCCGGATTGCCACCTGCCGTTGAAACAGCGGATGAAGAAATTGATCCTGCATTAATTAATCCTATTAGCTCATGTGGGTTCTTTCCAATGCCTGTTGAATTTAAAGATTCTGCATCTGATGATGAATCATATTTAAACTTATCCGTACCATCAGCTACAATAGTATGAGTTTTAACTCCTGTTGCGTATATTCCAAAAAGAATCGGATCAGTCGGTCGGGTTTCTGCACTAAAGTAGGGTATTGCACAAATGTTTATTCCTGCAACCTTGATTGTTATTTTATTAATACCTTTGGATATTAAAAACGCTGCCAAAGAATTGGATCCCTTCTTACTTGTCTTTTTATATGGATTAGTTGCTACTGGATAATTTGTTATTGCCCATTTTGCACCAAAAAAAAGCGGAAGTGTTACTAGATTATCACCACTAAAATGATGTGGTTGTAGACCTGCTTTTTTTCTTGTTCCTGCGAAACCTATTGATGGAGCTTTTTCCCGGGATGAAGAGTTTCCTGACATTTTTACAGAAGTAGCAATAAAGTCATCAGAAAAGTTTAATTCATTACTAGCTACGACCTTTGTAGACATTGTCACGTTAATGTCTTTTTTCCCAATATATACGTCAGCAGCAGGAAATTGTGTTGAAGCTATATTTAGCAGGCCTTCGGGGGTATTGAAATTGCCGATTGCAGGAGGAGAAGCGATCCAGTTTGGCCAGGACATTTTATCTACAAAGGAGGGGCCGGCGTGACTAAGCAATTGAGCAGTTATGTATTCCCCTGGAAACCCCGGTGTTTCACCATTACCGATCGAACCTACCATTTGATCATATGCTAATTGAGATTGGCCCGGGTTACTTTGTCTAGAAAGTGTGTATACAGGTAATCTTGTGTCAACATTTTGCACGCCTGCAGCATCTGAAAACTTTGGATTTTTTGGCGACACTATGGGTGCATTTGGATCTTGGCCGCGGCGATTGCTGGGGCCGGAACCACCGGTTCCATCGTATCTACCAACTAACCCGCTTAACAAACTTACACCTTTTGAATCTGTGCTTAGTATATCTAGCGTTACATCCGTTTCGTTTAACATTTTATTTAAATGATATCTAAGCTGTTTTCTAGAAATTTTCATTCTACATAAACCTTTGTGCAAAAACAATTGCAGCCATGGCGAATTGTACAACTGCGAAAATAGTCACTGCCTTTGTTTTGAATAATTTTAAATCTTCAACTTCTGCTTGCAAGTTTTTAAGTTGTGTTGGTGAAGCTACTTCGTCTATTCGCTCTTTCCATTTTGTTAGATCCTGGATCTTGTCTTCCCTGGCTCTGATCTCAGTAATTTCTCTCTTCATCTCATTCATGCTTTCATTGAGCTCTTTGATACCGTTTGCCAACGTTTCCAACTCCTTCAATACTAATCTTGAGTACTCAGTCCAACCATCTTCTTTACTGCTCATCTTCATCTCCAGTTTCGATAACACAAAGTATGTCTTTAAGTCTATTTTCAATATCCTCTTTTGTTGTATCAGAATTTGCCACAGATGCTAATAAACACTTTATTTGGCCAACAACCCAGTCGCTAGCTTGAAAAGCTGCATGCCAATCTTTTTCTTTTTCACTGAGACTAGATCTCATTTTCTTAAGATTATTGATGCGCTCAAATAGAGAACTATAACAGATTTTTTTAGACATAAACTCAACCTACACTTACACTTTCAAATAATAAATATGCGCTATTCAGACAAAATTCTAATTATTTCTTCTCTAATTAAACTTCTAATTTTGGACTCGCTTAAACGAGCTCGAGGATTTGAGTCATCAATTAAGCCCATATCCTCGAGATACTTAGCAATTTGTTTGTTTACCGGTGTGTCTGGGTCTGTATAACTCCCAGAATGTCCATCTGGCCAGCCACCATGACTAGTCGGCTTATCTAGATGTAAGTCCTTAATTGAATTCTTTTTTTCCATAGCTACCTCGTATATCAATAACTATTTAGAAAATAACGTTTAATCTTCTTTTCTTACATCTTGACGCTTAATTGTTACTTCTTTGCCAGTAAGCTCACTTAAAAACTTTACAAACATTATTTGTGAAAAAGGGCCGGCACCGTTTCCGTGTTGAACAGGCTTAAAAAATATTTCATTAATTACACCTTTGTTGCTCATATGATACGTCATATAAACTCTATCACCTACTCTTAAATTACTTGACATGATTTTTACCTATTTTAATATTGCTTGCTTAAAGTCTAGTGGGAATATACTTGAGTTTTTTCTATAGAAGTTATGCCAGTCACTATCAAGAATGTAAGTTACTGCTTGATCATCTTTATTTCTAATACTCCTACCACAAGATTGTACAATAGATTTAGCTGTTTGTAAAGCATACCAGCCTTGATTCTTATTCATTCTCTTTTTAACAATCGGGTCTCCCAAATAAGGATACGGTATTTTGCATATAATCTGGAATCTAGAAAGATCTCCCTTGAGATCGACACCTTCTGTCATTGAAGGCGAAAGGAGCACGGTGTCATTTTTAGCACGAATATGCTTTTCTAGTATTTGATCTCTATTGTCTGAGCGATGAATTAAAAGTCTTCTTGACTTAATATTTTTCTTAAGATAGTTTGCAATTCTATATGTATGACAGTGTACTACACCTTTCTGGCCTTTGTGCTCTTCTAAAATTGCCTCTATGGCAGCTTTAAGCTTAGGCAGACTCTGCTCTATTTGTTTGTATGACATCGATCCAATTGTGGATTGGAAAATAGGCCTATTTTCCACAGGAAACGGTGATGGAAGCTTGATAACGCTATATTCTTCTTTTTTAATACCTAAAGACTTAGCAAAAGAGTCTGCATCAAGAATTGTCGCTGACATTAGTAAAACCTTGTGACCCATTCTAAAAAGATATTCTTCAGCAAATTTTGAAACGTCAATTGCTCGATATACAACCTTTTTATATCCTCTCTTTTCAGTTTCTTGGACTTCCATAACCCAGTTATCTGAAGAATAATCCTTTAAAAACTTTTCCAACTTCTTGGCATGAGAAGAAAGCATTTCATATTTCATTGAAAGCGTTCTTAATTCAGCTAGTTTTGACTTAAGTCCCATTTTTTCAAGTTGAGATTCAAAATGTGTTACTTTTATTTGTAATGCTGGAAAGTATTGATTTTTTACCCATTTTACAAAGTTAATAGGCGTAATCTTTTCCGGCCATTCACATTTAATAAGCTTGTCACAGAAATATTGACTTACGCTTACTTCAACAAAACTACTAAGCACAGACTCCGTATTGTGTGCTTCGTCGACAATTAATGTCTTTCTTGGTGTTATCTTACCAGAATAAGTTGATTCTGTAATAAAGTAAGGAAAGTTTGTAATTGACTCAGGCGACTCTAAAAAAGATTTCTTTTTCATTTTATAAGCGCAAGATGTCATGCAATGTTTAAAAAATGCTGATCCTTTTTGCTCAGTTCTCAGCATCTGTTGAGAAGACTTGCAATCATTCTTTTTATGATATCCACATTTGTAATTAGACGCTGAATACAAAGAACACATGTCGCCTTTATTACCGCCAAAGTCTTTTTCGTATTGTTCTTGAAGTATTTTTTGGGTTGTTAAAAAATATGATCCTGCACCTATATCATCATGATTGGTTACTAAATTTCTATTTATATATCTTGCCACTGTTAGACCGATCGCGGACTTTCCAACACCTGTGCCGGCTTCTAATATTACAAATCGCTTATCTTCAGACATAAACGCATCAATTGCTTTTTTGATCGCGTAAGTTTGTTGCTCTCTTTGTTCCTTGTAGGGAAAATATTTATCAAAACTATTACTCAATTCTACCTCCATTTTTTATTATTATAAGGTAAAATGGATTAATTTTACATAATTTCCAAAGCTTTCTTTGCATCTTGCAATTCAATTGCGCCATGGGTTATTATGTAATCAAAAAATTCTAATAATGCGACTCCGCGGTTCTCAATTTCCTCTGCGTCGATTACTTTTTCAATTCCTTTTGAAGGATATCTTAAATATATTTTTGAAATTTCTTTTTCACCATAAACACGCTGATATATCAGTACAAACATGATTTTTTTAATTTCTTTTCTATGATTGACAGAAATTGTTTCCTTAACAATTCTTTTGATTTCTGACTCTACTATTTCTTCTTCTTGTGACTTACCTAAAATGTTGTTAACACTAGGAATGATTAGTTTTGGTGTTTTTGGTATTAGTAATCCACTTTTTCTTCTTTTTACTGTTAGTGCCATTTTTATATCCTATTTTGTATGCCAATCCGCAACCGATGAAGCCCAAGAGTCAGGTTTGATTTTTACTTTATAACCCATACCCAAAATCCAGCCTTTTGCATTGTCAACTAAGTACCGGGTTGCATTTCGATCTTTGTCACCGATGTCTACGTGTACTTCAATAATTGATTTTGGTATATGTAATTTTAAATAATTTGCTGTCATGATTGATATTTCTATTTCTTTTAATATTTTGTTTTCGAGCTGTTTGTACCTTTCTTCATATAGATTTTGTTTTTGAAAATAATAGTTTGCAATTCCCAAATCATTAGAATGCACTGCGATAATACATGAAAAAGTGCAGTAATTTGAATTTAGCATACTATCTGAACCTACGTACAAGGTTAAGCCCATTTTGCTATATTCTTTCATTATACTGATCAACTCTTTTGAAGTGATACTTGAAGAATTTACTTCATTCCATGCAGTTTCAGGCAATATCATGATAGACCAGTTTGTATTTTTCTTAAGTCTATCACAATATTACCTCTTTTTATAATTATCAATCCTATTTAAACTTTTTTAAAAAGTTCTTAATTGAGTCTTTGTTAAAGTTTGTATCATTACTTATTTCTATGTTTGCGACATAGTTGTTCTGATTAATTACTTCATTTATTTTTTGTGCATTAAGTATTTTATTATTTTTGTTTCTTAGACGCCGGAGCTCTGAGTATGCATCTTGTATTTTGCTTGCTTCTTTTCTATATCGCCGGCCCGTCTTTTTTCTAGACTCATATCCTGACTTTATATATTTTAATTCGTCCATTAGCTCTTCAAGATATGTAGAATACTCCTGTGTATCCTTTTTTGGTCTTTTTTTTAATTCATTGATAGCAATACCCGGGTAAAGATTTACAGGATCAAATTTAACCTTAAGTAAGTCGTATAGCTCTTGATCGAAAAAATCCATCGCAGCTTTAAACTCTTCAGGTGTAGAATTATAAAGAAATGTTCTTAAGTTAGTACCCGAACTTTGTCGCCCATCAGGTAGTACTATATCAACTGTGGGTATTGTGTATACGTAACCATGCTCTGATGCTGGTAGTAAGTTTTGCGGGTCATAGCTTTTTAAATATTTTGGTCTCGGAACTGGGTTTCGCTTGGTCGGTTTTGTCATGCCGCCTAAATCACTAAATCTAGGATCATCACGCATATCTTTTTCTCCAACTACGAAAACTATCACATACCCATCTGCTGTGACTGACCTCTCTCTTTGGATTTTCGCATGCAATTCATTAGGCTGGTATCCAGATCTACAAAAAACAAATTTATCCGGATTGATTCCATGTGCAATTGCAATCTTCTCTTTTTCTAAAAAACTTAGCGGGCTTTTAGGAAGTTTTACCTTATCTGCAGTAGTCACATAGGTGTTGTCTTTTCCGAATATCTGAACTATTCTTTCATAAGTTTGTACGTGATGACGTCCCATGGGATGAAATCTACCGTTATAGACAGCTATTATAGGAATATTACCGTATGTTGCTTCATAAAGTTTCATAAGTATCTTTCTCCTCTATCACAAAGTATTGTAATTATAATTCCTGATGGATTGTACTTTTTTAAGTATCTTTCTGAAGCTAAAATGTTTGCACCACTACTTATGCCTATTAATATTCCTGTGTCCTGCCAAAACTTTTTCATTCGTATGATAGCATCTTCAGTTTTGATAGAAATAATATCATCCATTAAGCTTTTGTCTAGAAGATAGTCGCCGCCGTCATTTATACCTTGAATACCATGAGTTTCTGCAGATTCTTCGGGTGTTGTCAGTACGCACTTTACGTCTAACCCTACCTTATCTATGTAGTTTTTTATCCCCATCATAGTTCCGCCTGTTCCGGCACCGTGAATAAAAGCTTCCCACTTTAAAGGTCTCATTTCTGTGATGACATGCCCATGTATTTCAGGTGCTGTTGTTTCATAATGACACTGGATGTTCAATGGATTACTAAATTGCATTGGTGAAAAATATTTTTTAGAGCTAGACAACAAATTATCCCTTATACTGATTGCTTCCTTGAAATTATTATAACCTGTTTCCATTATTGTTGCACCAAATGCCAACATCATGTCTTTTCTTTGTTGGGACATATTTTCGGGCATGATAATTCTACAGGGACAGTTCATCGATGCAGCATAAGATGCCAATGCAATTCCAGTATTGCCGCTGGTTGCTTCGACTAGTATTGTTTTTCCAGGCTCTATGGATCCGTTAGCAACCGCTAAGTCACATATATATTCAATCATTCTGTCTTTGACAGAACCGGTTCTATTATGTGTTTCAAGCTTTGCCCAGATTCTGCAATCTTCATCTATAGCGATCATAGGCGTTTGACCAGTAATGGCAGACATTTATTTTTCCAATCGTTTAATTGACTTAATAAGTTTTTTAAGCTCTGCAACAGTAGGTAAGGTACTTTCTGTTGAAGAGTCTTCATCTAACTCATTTACACTTCCGATTGAATGGCCTAGTTTTTCTACAAATTCAGAAACATTATAAAGCGTCTCTCTCATGATGCCTGTGTGATCGTGACCTAACTCTCTAATCGAAGTCCCAGCAGATTCTATTTTCCTGCCTGCTTGCAAGAATTTTTTTCCGCCACGAGAATTAATAAATTGCTTTAATTCTGAAACTTTTTTCATTTCTTCATATATCAATGTTCTTAGCTCACGATTTGATGAAGAAGCTTCTTTAAGTTCTGTTTTGTGAATTAATCTTTCTATACCTGTTATACTTTTTTCTTTAGATCCGTAATCTTTTAAATGATCGGCATTACTATAGATGTTTCTGCCTCCTGCCCATGCATCTTCATGAGCTTCAACTTCAAAGGGCTCGTCAAAATCAATTATATACTTTTCAATATTTTTTGAGCGATCATAAGAAAGGTTTTCTATTTCTTCTTGAATAAGCTTTTTAAGCAATTTTCTATTTAACTTCATTTTATCTTCCCTGTTATTTAAATAAATATCTTTATATTTTAGTATAATTCCAAATTATAGTCTTTGCTTCTATTATTGACGGCCGTAAGTATTTTAAACATACGTCTTTCATTTCGTCAATCTTCATCCACTTATATCCTTCATGTTCAATTAACCCTGTGTCTGGATTTCTGCCAATTAAAACACTATCTGCGTCGTCAACTTCTGCGACCCAAAGTGCTAAAGGTTTATCAATGATAGGATTCTTATTTATAATTCTTCTTACCTTGAGACCGGATTCTTCAAACAGTTCTCTATGAGCTGCCTCTATTGGAGCCTCACCGGAATCGATTCTGCCTTTGGGTACATCATATATACCACCGGCTTGTTTTCTAAATTTAGGTAGAGCCTTAAGCCCAAGAATTTCAGGATTGTTATTCTTGATTCTAAATATAATAAACCCTGCAGCTGTAATATATTTTTGATCTGAAAAGTTATTCATCATTGCTAGAATTCCAGTAGTGATTAATTGCAGCGACAGGATTATTGTAGATGGTTTCAATTGATGGTGGATAATCGCTCGAGCGAGTAGCGCAATAATAGGTAGCATAGACATCCATCATACCTTTTATGACGTCAGAAATGCCCTCTTCTTCGTCGGTGATATCTAAAGATACTAAATGATTAAAATAATTTTCAAAATTTTCTGTTCCGGTTGGGCCTCCAAAATTTTCATTGTTCTGTACCCATACAGCGAAAGTTTCAAAAACTAAATCATATGAAGTTTCAAATTGCGGCATACCTGATTCACATGGGCCTTTCTTAGGTCTTCTTCCGCCGCCGCCGCCTCTATGTACTGGCGGCTTTGCCGGCGGCTGTCCGCCGGCGCCTGCGTGAAGATCATCGATGATGCTACCAGACATGCCAGACATGTCAAATTCTTTTAAAAGTAACTTTCTTAATTGCTTTCTTGTTATTTTCATATTTTATACCTTATGCAAACATGACCTTTTAGTTAATTACTGTTTCTCTATGATCCGGTCTTAAGTCTCTCATCATTTCTATAAAAGCGCGCTCAACTGTATAGCTGTCTATCTTATGTGCTGGTTTTGTGGTGACTTTATGGTATTCTTCTCTAAAACCCTCATGAAAACCAGTTTGACCGTCGCCCGTCCTATGCGCAGCATATTGAGAATTTGGATCAAAGTACGGGTCTATCTTTGAAAACGGATCAACGCCTTTATAAGTACCAGTGGGTGCGTAAATCTCGTAATATTTAGCATCATGACTTTCAGGATTGTTTCGATAGGAATCTACGATTTTCACTGCATCTGCGTTTTCTGGTAAATTACGATCCGGATAGTTGGACGCTCTGTAAAACATGTTTTCGCCTATGTCTTCTTCGAGGCCATCGACATCAATTTGTATATGTAAAGTTGGGTTACTTGATAAGAAAACAAATTCTACTACTGCATCAATTATAGCTTGAGGAAGATTAAGAAATCCCGGTAGGTGCGGTGCAATATATTTTCCTGCGTCCTTCAAGTATTGTTCCTTCTGGGCATCGACACCTGCCATAGAATCATCCGGCATGCCAGGACGCGGATCTTTATAATCTGTAACTGTATCAGCAAGCTGATGAAACTGTGTGCGATCTTCAGGTGATGTATCTGGATTGTCGAGCACACTCATAATTTTGTCTCTATAAGGTCCATCTAAACTTTTAATACCATGCATTGGATCGTACATTGCTTCGATTATAATCTTTCTTAATTGTTTTCTATTTATTTTCATATTTACCACCAAGTTGTGTAAGGAGCACCCGTAACTTTTGGATGCCTACCAATTCTGCATGACCAATAACCGGGTTTTGTTTTATCTTTTTTGTCTTCGCAATTATGTCTTGCTTTAAATGATTTTCTTCTTGCAGGATCTCTCAAGCCTGTTGTCATTCCTTTAGCGCCAAAAGATATTTTTTTTATTTTTTTTGTCTTAGGGTTTCTTACATAGACATAAAACTTTTTCTTACCGCCTCGTTTTGGCTTGTTAAGCTTGACTTTTCTGCCCTTGTATAGTGTTCCTGACTTCTTTTTAGATTTTTTGTTTCTTTTCTTTTTCCCTTCATGAAGTTCACAATATTCTCTTTCACAAAAATAGTCATAAAGCAAACCCATCAAAGTCTGTGCCTCTCTCTTTGTCATGACGTTTCCAGATTCTGAATCCGGGCCAACTAGCCTTATAAACACGCCGTCATATGAAGTTTCACCTTCTAAAAAATCACTAGGTATTGTGTCCCTAACTTCTACTTCTATTTGATTTCCAAACTCATTATTAAAAACTCTTGTAAGCAGATTACTGGATTTATGATATCCCATGTCTGATGTTTGAATAAGTGCATCTGCTTGTTGTGATATCGGAAAGTCAAGTGCAACTTCTCTGCCCATATAATTGCCCCAATTACCGGTATCTAAATTTATAATTTCTATGTCCTCTGATAGTAGTGATAAGTGTCCTGAATTATACCACTTTCTTGCTTCACAGATTAACGAGAAGAACCTTTCTGACCCGGGTCTATATATGTTTTCAACTAAAGGTTTAGAGTTATCTAGATGATAACGTAGACCTTCTGATAATATTATGTTTTCAAAAATTAATTTTCTAAATTTGTGCTTACTAATATTCATTGATTTATAAGTTCCCGTAAAAGTTTTCTAATATGACTTCTTGTTAGTTTTGTTTCTGCAATGTTTCGTGTAGGGATCGTAGGTACCATTAATTTTTGCAATTCATTTTTGTTTTTAATTTCTATAAAGCTTTTTTTACTTTTATCGTATATACCAAAATAAATAACTTCACCACCTTTTTTAACAATACCATCAAGCATGTCAAATATTTCTTTATAATTATTTTGATGAGAACGATATCCCGGGCCGAATGATTGTTGAGTATTATCTTGATAAGATTTTTCTTCTCCTCTAGGAGAATCTTTCCACCTTACACTGACAAAGTAAGGTGGCATGATTATTTTTTGGCCACTCGTCATGGGTTTATTAGCCGACACGGTCGGAAAAGATGAAACAAAAGGAGGTATACCGTCTTGTGCGGCCTTGTTCATTGCTATTCCCAGCGACGCAAGCTGATATAACTTAACAGGCATAGATGCATCCTTTCGCATGTAGCTATAAGGTACTTTTTGATTTAAAAGAGACTCCGGATTAAAAATAAGCTTTTTGTATTGTGGTTTTTCTCTTGGGTTAAAGTAGTACGATCCTAGTTTAAGTTTGCTAAACAGCTCATAGAAAAAATCATCACCCTCTTTGCTCATTATGAATTTTTTTATTGTGTCATCTTTGATATATTTGATTAGCGAATCGATACCTGCTTTCATAACCGGATTTCTCGTTTCGCGTAACCACTCATACCAGTTTAATTCTTTTCTTGATTTTAAAGCTGGGTTATTTTCAATGAAATCAATACAAATTTTCATTGAATTAACAAAGTTAACCACGACATCTTTCTTACTCTTTCCGCGGACATGATAAATTTCTATATCATACTCTAGATATTTAGAAATATACTTTAAAACATTAACAATTCTGTTTTCATCAGTTATTAATGATTTGTCTCCTGCAGCCATTGCATCAATTAACTGATGAACTGCGCTGGCATACCAATTTGATCCGCTATATAGGCCTGTTTTCCCGGTTGCTTCTAATATTTCTTTATTTGCTTGATCGATGTTGCCTTCTTTAATTAATCTTGCTACAGAAAGTAAACTCATGCCAGCAACTCGAAACTCACCCATATCTTTTATTTCTTTAAAGAATGCATCAGGAAATGCAATTGCAGCTACTTTTGAATCTTTAATTACAATTTCATTGTATTTATCCATACCGCTTAACAGCTTGTCTTTTGGTCCGGTTATCATTGATCCATGCTTGCCGTATTGTATCATTTTGTTTAAATCGCCAGCCTTTTCAAAGTCAGATGCATCGTCTTCTTTATAGCTAAACCACTGAGTCGTAATATCAAAATTAGCAGCAAAAGTTATTTCTCCATTAAGCTTTACATGAACTTTGTCTTTCCAACCGCTTTCACTGTTTATTATTTGAGTAATTCCAAGATTCATTTTTTTTAAATCTGATTTAGTGCCATTCATTCCATGCCAACCATACGCAGACATTTCATGTGGGTTGGATGTTTTAAAAGCTTCCAAAAACCCTAAGATCGTTTTATGATCAATTGTTCCTCTTTCACCTACAATACCACCAATAGCATGCCATACTTCAAAATCATCCCAGAATTTTTGATTCTCAGGTTGATTTGCCTCTTCTTTCCATGCGTATTTAAGTGTACGATCAAGAGACTTTGCAACTACTCCTCTTGCCTTAGGATCAGCTGCTAGTAAAGAATGACCACCATGACTGCTGTCAGCAGATCTACTTGCACCGATATTGTCAAACCAATAATCATTCGCATATTCAATAACTTTAGCACCGTAATCTATCCCGGGATCTTTTCTTTTTTCTTCTTTAGCAGAAGCAATAATAGCATTTATTGAATCTAGATCGATTGTGCCCGGAAAGTCACCTTGTATTTTTTTAACTATTTTTTGCCCTAAAGCTTTCATTCTTTTAAAAAGCTCTGGGTTTTCTGTTTTGTAAAGATTCATAGATGCAGACTTTCCGGAAAAAAGTGCTAATTTTTCCATATTATATACAAATCTTGCATATGCGTCTTCTGAAGCCTCGAAAATTAAATCATCTTTAAGGCTTTTAGATATCACTTTTTTTAATTTATTTTTTTTTATTTTCACTATAACTTCTCTTTTCTACTATAATATATATCACCTGGATGTTTCAAGTACAATAATGTTTTCTAAATACGCAGTTATTGTTTTTTGGCCAGTTCTTATAGTATATACTTGATTAAATTGTGTAGTAGGATCATATGTTATGTTTTCTACTAGGCCGGTATGTGTTTCTCTTTCCTTGTTGTAAGGATCGCTTATTGACATTACTAGGTCTCCTATTTGTGGAGCGTGGGTTTGATGATCCTTATAACTAAATTTTTTTCTATCTATTTTAACACATCGTTTTTTTGATATTTTAAATAATTTATTACTATACATGCTTGAAATTTCGCAGAGCAGATCATCCTTCCCAACAGCTAAAACCTTGCATATTTTAAAGTCACAATATTCATCTGTGTTTCTATCTTGTTTTGATATGAATATAATCACTAAGTCATTTTCAAATATTTCACTCATGTATATACATATAAAAAAAGAGGTGGAAATTCCACCTCTAGTAAAAATTAATCAACTCAAGTTTGTTTACTTGATGTTAATTGTTGTCGGCTTCTTTTCTTCAATCTTAGGGATTGTCACAGAAAGTAAACCATCTATAAATTCAGCTTCAGTCTTTTTAAAATCTAGTTGATTGTAGTAATCAACAAATGTCTTTTCAAAGCTCCGCTTAGCTATTCTACGTCTTTGATGCTTCTCTTCTTTTGAATTGTTGCAGCTAATCGTAATTGTATTGTCTTTTACATCAATAATTAGATCTTCTTTTTTAAATCCGGCGAGTGCCATTTCAATAATTTGATCATGATTATCATTTGTATAGATGTCAGTTACTGGATAACCTTCAGTCGATCTTTTAATAGATCTCTTTGGATCCTCAAAAAACTGATCGAAGATCTGGTTAAACATAGATCGTCCCATAATTGCTGGGACTGGATAATGTATTGTGTCAAATGTCATTTTATTTTCTCCTAAAAATAGCGAGTTGATTAAAGTGAGATCCTTAAAGGCACCTCTTATTTAATATAAACACCAATTTTTAAATGTACAATAAAAAATATATTTTTTTGCAAAATATTTATAAATATAATAATTTTAGTCAAGAAGTAACTGTTTTGCCATTATCTGTTGCTATTTTAACTAAAAAAGATTGATCATATATTTTGCATGCTTCTAGTAAAAGTCTTAACTCAAACATCATGTCACCATCCGAGTAAGGTTTATATATGTCATTAATATTGTCAGAACCTATAGCTACAACTATATCATGCTCTAGAAGTTCCTCAACAGGTGTAATTGCGTTATGTGAAGGTACTAAAATTTCACTTCTAGGGTGATCGATCCAAGCTGACGGGCATGTTATATAGCTTAACCCTGCATCTTTTGATAATTTATAAATTTCTTGTCTATAAGATACTGGATGACATGCTAGTGATAGTGCATGCACTGCTGTAACTCTACCTTCTAGTCCCCACTCTATTGTTTTTCTAGCTAGTAATTCTGTTTCTTTTTCTCCTGGGTGATTTAACTGATCGACGTGCACATGAAGTCTTTTATTGTATTTTTTAGACCATCCCATAACAACATCTAGATGTTTAGATATATCATTGTCTGCCGCCGGCAAAGACCCAATAACATCTAATTCTGGTACCCACATGTCTAAAATATATCTTTGCCTTTCTTCTAAAACACCTTTTATAGTCTGGCATGCTATTTTTAAATCAAATACGTTTTTATATTTTTCTTTTACAGCTGCAGCTGCTGTATATGCTGCAGCTTGTGTTATATCATCAATGTCTATAAATGTACATGCTGATGTAACACCAAAATCAATCTGGCTTAGTACAGATCTTTCTATGTTCTTTTCATAGCACTTGACGCTAGCTGAACTTTTAAATCTATCATTTAGTTTCCATTTTTCATGTAAATGAAGTTTCTTTTCTTTATCAGAAAACGATTCTGAAGTGTATGATCGATCAAAATGAGCATGCGCATTAACAAAACCACCAGATTCTATAATTTTTTCTTTTAAAAGTTTCAGCATTATTCTTCCTTTTACTCTATACTTATATAAAAAATAATTGATTCGTGAATACTTTTATTTTTAAAATTATAAAATAAGCTATTTCATATAAAAATCTAAACCCATTGATTCATGTATTGGGTGCATCACATGACCTTTAACGTCGACGTGTGAATATCCTAATGCATGTCCTATTTCATGCTCATTCAAAAGGTAAAGATTGAAAGAGTCTGGCTGAAAACTTATTACAGCACCCACTACATTATTTAATGAGGTGTATCTTTTTGTTCTAGCAAGCGTTACGCCAGACATTTTTTCGTCGACTCGAAGAATAATATACCCTTCTAGCCACTCATTATCACATAAATATGAACTTGGCCTGTGTATGTATCCTCCCAGTTTATGATTCCTCACAGTCCAATATTCTATTGCCCTGATTATGTGTAGTTTACTAAACTTCTTTCCATAACAATTTATTATTACCGGTGGTTCTTGCCAGTCGTAGGGTTTAAAAGTGTTTAGTTCGTATGTAAATTTAGATAAAAAACCTATCAAAAATCCAAGTGAAAAACTAATAATTATAAATATTAAATTTTTCATTCATAACACCCCCATACTGCGTATTCTATTTCTATTGATTGACCCTCTTCTGGTATGTAATCTTCATGAAAAATTACACTATTTGTGTTCGCGTCATACTCCCAGTTTGGTGTTAATTGTCCATTAACGTATACACTTATTGTTTCTTCAATAGGATCATTTTCATCTAAAATATACGCTCTTTTTGCAGACAATGCGTTTGCTAAATTTTGCAACTGAACACCCCAATCCGATGCACAAATTGAGTACCAATCTCCGCCATAATGATCGATCATATCCCAGTATCCTGCGCCATATTGTGCTGAGCCGAAAGGATTTGTTGTACAACCGCTAGGATAATCTCCAATTACACCGTATGGTATAAACTGTCCCGGGGGCTTAATTGAGTCAAAAAACGTAATATAAGAAGCCCAGCCTAGATCGCTGTGATCAGGTTCATCAGAAACGTAAACAACAACTAGTGTTGCACTATCTCTAAAAAATAAACTCCCATGGCCTGCTGAATTAGAAGACCCTAGGGCTCTCACTGCCATTTGAATTCCTTTTTCCATTCCACTGCCGGTAATTCCAACCATTACATCAGACGCTAGCGTACCAGCCGGATCCGAGCTAGAACTAGTTATAACCGGACTAGCATGATAGTCTGACGTCGTTATAACAGACATATGATAGTCAGCACCTGTTGCCATAAATGTGTTAACAAATAAGCCAATATTACTAGATAGATTTGTTTGAAATCGATTCATTGAACCACTATCATCAACTACCCACAAGACGTCTAAAATAGGTATTTCTTCTTGAATGTGTGTCTGGCTAAACCATTTTTCAACATCTCCCGCGCCGTATTGCGATGTTTCAATAATAGGTGTATAAGGGTCGTTTCCCGTAATAGTTATTTGGCTTTGATCGTTGCCTAAGTCGTTCGGCATATAAGAAACTAAAAAGTCTAATGATTGCCCGGGAGGTATTTCCCATGGAGGCTCAGGAAGTGATCCAAATTCCATGTGTATGTCAACAGGCTGTGTAACCATTTGAACAATTGAATCAATGGTGAGATTCATATTGCCATCATTTTTTACTGTTATTCTTTCTTCATTGTCGCAGCCAATGCTAATATCACCGTAATCAAAGTCATCTGGGTATACAGTCATGACAGGTGCATCACCTATGCCAACAGCAGTAACGTCGATGACAGGATCATCTTCATCGTTTGATTCTATTCTTATGAAAGATCCGTTATGCTCGTAAGTTTCAGGCGTATAAAAGACCTCTATAACAAATACTTCTGATGACTCTATAGTCAAGTCTTGTTCGTAGTTTATCCCGAACCGAGTCGATCCGTCAAACAATTCGGGCGATATCAGAACTAAATCTGCATCGCCCGTGTTAACTATAATAATTTCTTTCTTTTCTGATTCAAACCCCGAAGTAAGATGTCCAAAATCTATTTCTTCAGGATAAACAACAATTTCTGGTCGCGACTCTTGAACTTTATATATTAGATTGTCAGAACAACCCAAGCCTAAAAATGCGACCAGACATAATAAAATTAGTCTGATCATGATAACCCCCACATTAATACATATAGGGATATTAGACTAATTTTCCTTAGAACCTAAAATTATTCAAACTTAACATGATCTTTTAAAATTAGATCCAGTCTAGCTATTGTTGTATGAACAACTCTAGCATGCTCTACTTCTTTCATGATTGCATTTTTATTATTTTTATAATCTCTAATTTTTTCAAATTCTTTAATGAGCTCTGTCCTTAGCTGGACTAAGCTTTCTAGTAATTGTTTTTCCATTTTGTTACCTCTTAAGTTGATTAGGATGCTGAAGAATCCTATTGTTAATAATAGCTATAGTTTTACTAGGCCCGGTCGTTTTAAAGCTCTCTCCTTTAATTCTCAGCTTAACAGCATCATATAGTTCCTTATCATTGCCGTTTACTTCGCACCTATCACCTATAAACCAAACTTCTTCTTCGTCTTTGAAGTTTTTCAAAACATATGTTTTATCCCAACCTGTCGGGCATATGTCTATACTTGTTTCACCACCAAGTTTAAATTCAATATCTTTATTGTTAAATTTACTTCTTAGCTGATTTAATAATTCTTTTCTGATATCATACTTTTTGTCTAGCTTTATCCAGTCTAGTCGATCTTTTTGGGATGCATTCCTACCGATTGGTGAAAAATTAATCATCGATCCACGATAATCTATAAAGTTGCCAGTTAGCGGGATATTATATTTATAATTTTTGCTAGTGAAACTGCTTAATAGACTAAACAAACTATAAACTAGTTCTGAAAATAAATCGCTACCAACCTTTTTTTTAAAATCATTTTTATATAGGTTTATTAAATTGCTGTGTGTAGTGTAACGATAATGCTTTGTACCATTACACGGGTAGATATCAATTGCTGTATGGTCAAATCTATTAATATCTGTTAATACTTCACATTGTTCAATTATGTAATCAATATCTGATCCGCTAACTATGCCAATACGATACCCATCTTTCTGAAGACTAGCTAAAGTCCGGCACATGAATTGCGTCATCTTTTCCCTTGCCGGTGTTAGAGTACCGTCCATATCAAATAGAATTGTTTTCATTTAGACTCTCTTGCTTTTTCTACTAGCCATGATGATGACTGAGGTTTATCATCGCCACCAATTCCAAATCTTAATTCTATGCCTAGATTTTCGCAAACTTTGTATTCAGGAACGTTACCTTCTTTTCTATCGCCGCCGTTTGCAAATATATCTGGCTTTATAATCTTTAAAGATCTGCATACTGTATTGTCTTCATCACTTGCTTTAAAAACATTAACGACGCCTTTAATTGATTTAAGGATTTCTTGACGTTCTTCATACTTCATAAAGACGTACCCTTTCTTTCTAAGCAGCCAATCATCTGAATTAGCTATGACAACAACGTTGCCAAGTTCGGCTGCTTCTTGTATCATTCTAATGTGACCTACGTGTATGGGATCAAATCCACCTGAAACAGCTACAATTTTTCTTTGATACATAATACTAATTCCTTTATATTTGATTCATCAATATAAGAAATTGTACTATTTATTACAGCTTTGTATATGGCAATTTTCATGAATGTCGATAGTAATTCTTCTTTTAAATTAGATTCAATTGCCATATACTCACATGCATTTGTTAAACCAACTATTAATCCTATGTCTTCGTTATTAAGTCTAACAACGTCACCAACATTGTATTTGTATTTAGGCATAGTTTTAGATTACAATGATTATAAGGCAGCGCCACCGACACCGGCAAAGCCTTTACTGCCTGTAAGAACAGGAAAATCAACTGCAGCAATTGGTGTCAACCCAGCGCAAAGTGACCATTCCATAGCTGCTGATGTTGTAACAAATATAGTTTTACACCTTACATCTAGTGTCACAGCATTATTTACGGGACAAAGAAACTCATATTTTTCAACTGCACCAGGGCCACCAATTCCGCCTTCAGCGGAAAATGATATACGTAATTCTTCGGCCGCATCGTTATTTGAATTAGAAAGCGTAATAAATCTAGTGACGAAAGGAAAAGGAAATTCTTTTCTAGTAATAGTTTCAGCTGCGCCCGTTGAACCTGTAACAAAAGGAATTCCACTCATTTGATAAGCACCGACTAGATTCGGACCTGGTTTGGGATGATTAAATGACATATGTGTCTCCTATTTAATTTTTATCTAATAATAGATATATATTACTTATGTGCCATTCTGTCATCTTACCATTGCAAATTACTTTATAATAATCTTCATGAATTGTTTTTTGAATCAGAATTCCCGGCTGTTTTAGGTTTCGATTTTCTACCACGTCCCCGGGTTTTAGCTTTTGGCTTTTCAATAATTTTTTCTTCATTTTTCTTTTTCTTTTTCTTTTCTTTAGGAAACAAAGCTATATATTCTTCTTCTGTTACATCACATTTAATATTTTTTATATTACAGAAAGAATAAAGTTCATCGTATGATTTAAGATTCATTCTTTCGCAGAATGTTTTTAAGTGAGTTTTATTTTTGCCTAAATAATAAGTTAGTCTAATGCTCATTATTTTCTCCACTATTGTTTTGTATGATCACATTAAATTGTTCTGCAAATATTTTTTTAATTATCATCGCTGTTGATTCTCCAAAGTGAAGTTCAACAGAATTTAATAGTTCACCTGGTCGCTTAAGGTTAAAATTATTAAATTCTGTTTCTAAATATTCAAAAAGCTGGGATCTTTTTTGCTCGTCCCAGTCTAATGATTCTAAAAGCTCTGTTTGATATCTTACGTTTAAAATACTTTGTAAGTGATTGTTATTCATTAAGGTACCTTTTATCTTTCATAAAGTCAGCGATCGCTTCTTGAAATTCTGGATTAATTGCGATATCTTTGATTTGTTTTTTATCTAAACTCATGTCATAAACTGATGTTACTTGTTCTGCTATTTTTATTAAAGAATTGACAAAAACATTTCTTGCAGTTGAATGATTCATTTTAAATCCGCTGCCTACCATATGATCTGCTATCTCATGATAAGATTTACCGCCTAGTGACTTTGTAGTTCCGTAACCGTTCTTTGATTTAAACCCTTTTGGCATTGCCATAATTATTCTCCTAATTTTTAATATGTTAAATTATAATTTTAAACTTCTACTATATTTTGATCTTCTTCAGCAACGTCAGTTATTCCAAATCTTAGACGCAAGACCATTTCTTCTCTTTTGGAAAGCGATGATAGCGCCTCTACGATTACACCTTTTATAATCTTGCCGTCAAATACTTCTTCTACAGTTCTAGCATTGTCAGGAATTATATCTGCCAACGTTCTGCTTCCTGACTCATCGCCTATAGGCTTATCAATTGATGTGACATATCTTGCTTTCCCGGCAGTTTGTGCCTGTTTTACTTGATCAACACTAATACCCATGATATCAGATAGTTCTTCAATTGTAGCTTCCTGACCAAACTCTTCTTCATATTCTTTCATTACATTCCACACTTTTCTACTATTTGCAACTGTATGGGAGGGTATTTTTAAAATAGAATTGTTTGCTGTTAAATAACGAGTAACAGCTTGCTTAATCCACCAACATGCATATGTGCTGAACTTAAAACCTCGTCGCCAATCAAATTTTTCTACTGCTTTGATTAATCCAATATTGCTTTCCTGGATTAGGTCTTCGTAGCTTACGTTACCATATTTTGCATATTTATTTGCAATAGATATTGCTAATCTTAAGTTTGCGCTGATCATTTTTTCTCGAGCGCGCATGTCGCCGGCTTCGATCTTCTTAGCTAGTTCAACCTCTTCTGATCTTGTGAGCAAGTCAATTTTTGCAGCTGATTTAAAATAGCTGTCTAAGTTTGAGTTATACAAAGTTAACCCCCTATATGTATTGTTAGTTTTTAATGTTTAGTTTGTAATGTTATTATAACACGTTTTATGCGGCGTTGCACGCATTTTAAAATTTAAAATTTCTGGTATTTACCTCCTTGCTTATGTAACAATAATATATTTCAATAGAAATACATTCTTTTTTGTTTCTCTTAGACTTATTAATAACTGATCTTATATCTAGAAATAGTTTTCTAAGATCATCATTTGAAAGCTTTGCCAACTCATCATTTGAAAGTTCATGCATATAACACCTCACATGATTGCATTTTTTAATCAAATTAAATAAATTTTAAGTTAATTTAATAGTACAGATAAAACGATTAACTTTACATTAAAAAATTAATTTTTTACCGCGCATAGTAATCTTTCTTTTATCATACGACTCAACAGATATTGACATGACGCCTGGCAGTCTTTTTATCATTGTGCACAATTCTTTTAATGACGTGTATACTTGTGAAGATTTAGGTAGAAACTTAACAGAAATAGACAGTCTAGCATCACCGTCAATAAATCTGTCTACCTTTTCTTTTTGACCAACAACAGCAACAGATGGTAGGATTCGAATTCTTGTCATAAGATCGGGAACATGTGTATCCCTCTCTAATCTTAAAGTAATAACTGTTCGAGAAATTTTATTTTTTAATTTATGTAATGATTCTACAAACAAGTCTGTATTTTTATTTTTCATGTTTCAACTCGAGCTAAGCAATTAATCTAATACTAATTATCCTCTAGCGAAGTTTCGTTCTCAACATCTATCAAACAACACCCTACGCTAAGTAACATTACAGCAGCTGAGGCTGCGTTTTCTAAGGCACAACGTACAACTTTATATGGATCTAGAATGCCTATTTTAAACATGTTTCCAAACTTTTCTGTTCTAGTGTCATATCCAACATTACTTTTCTTATCTTGTACTTCTTTTAGCAATGAGTCTGGTGAGTTTTTTCCATTTCTAATGATTTGCTTAAACGGTTCCACAATAGACCTAGCTACAATCATCATTCCACTCCTAATATCATCATTTTCTTCTTTTTTAATTTTTGTTAATAATATTTTTTGTGCACGAACTAGTGCTATGCCGCCACCAGGAAGTATACCTTCTTCAAGCGCAGCACGAGTTGCATGCAGAGCATCATCAACACGATCGTATCTTTCTATAAGCTCAGACTCTGTTGCTGCACCTACTCTTAGTATCGCTATTCCGCCTGAAAGTTGTTGTAGTCTGTATGTTAACAGTTCTCTTTCATTCTCTTCAACACTAGGTTCTAGCTGTCTTTCTTTAATTGAATTAATTCTAGTGCTTATTTGTTCGTTATCCTTACTATTTGCGATAATCATAGAACTAGTTCTTCCCACAATTATTTTTTTTGCTGTGCCAAAGTCTTCAATTGTAAACTTAGAAAAATCAGATGTTGAATCAACTATTGTACCACCTACAACAGCTTGAAGATCTAACATTAGATCATGTCTAGATGCACCAAAACCAGGTGACTTCATAGCGCATACACGAAGTGATCCTTTGGTTTTATTCAAAACCAACCCTTGCATTGCTTCACCTTCAATATCGTTGGCCACGATTACAATAGGCTTAGAAGACTCGAGAGACATTTCTAATATAGGCATAAGATCTCTGATCGAATTTAATGATCTATCAGCCATGAAAATCAAAGGATTATTGAATTCACATGTCATTTTTTCTTTATTTGATACAAAATAAGGAGATAAATATCCTCTTTCTAGTCTATATCCATCTACAATTGTAAGTGATGAATCAAAACCGCGTGCTTCTTCAACAATTACAGACCCGTCGACACCAGAAGCTTTGATTGCTTCTACAATTAAATTAGTAATTTCTTCTTCACCATTAGCTGATATTAATGCAACCTGTTTTAGCTCATCATCATTAACAACTTTTTTGCAATTCTTACTTAAGTCTTCAATAACTACTTTGACAGCTTTTTCAATACCGGCTTTTAAAAGGTCGATCTGGTATCCTGCAGACTTCATTTTAAGACCTTCATTAAATATAGCTTGCGCTAAAACAGTTGAAGTGGTTGTACCGTCGCCGGCGTCATCAGCTGTTCTACTCGCAGCTTCTTTTAAAACCTTAACCGCCATGTTTTCTAATTCATCGGGAAGTTCAATTGATCTAGCAACTGTTACCCCATCTTTAGTAATTGTTGGATGATGATGATCACGCTGAATTAGAACTAGCTTTCCTTTTGGACCCATTGTTGTCTTAACAGCATTTGCCAAAGTATCCACACCTCGTTTAAGCTTTTGTGCTAGATCTTCTTCAAAAATAACATGTCTTTTTTGCATAACTTATCCTTTTAATACACGTCGGGTGTTTTCATTTAGGCCAGACTTTTCAATATTAATAATTCGCTGCTTTTTACTTATTACATCAACTGCAATATAAAGATCACCCTGCTGTGTTACTACTTCGCTTTCTGTAATTAATCCTGATGCTCTCAGCGATTTTTGTATGTCTTCGTTTAAATAATTGCTCACTATCATAACCCTTCAAATGTTTTAATGTATTTGTTCCACGTTTTTTCTTTTATCATTGAGTCAAAACCAAGATCAGAAAAAGTCTCTCTAAGCATTTCTGCATCTAGATGACCATGTGTATATTGTAACATGCTTAAGTCATTTGAAAAATCAACCAGCCTAATTAAATTAACATTTCTTTCAAATATCTTCATTCTATCTTTTTGGGATAGATATTCTTTTAATAGTTCGGGTCTTCCCGTCATAAGTTTTGTTGCTGTTTTATCACCACAGCCAGGGATCCCGGGTATGTTGTCTGTTGCATCACCCCTTAATGCTTTCCAGGTAACATAATCATATTCTGGTGCCTCTATAAAGACTTTTCTTACTGGGTTGTATAGTTTAACATTCATCTTTCCAAGAAGCTGAATAAAGTCTGAGTCTGAAGAAATGATTGTTGATTCATCACCTTCTCTATGATGCTTGTATACTAATGTTGCAATTGTATCATCACATTCCAGTTCTGGGTGTTTGACAACATAAAAAGGCATCATTGAAGAAACCATATTTATAATTGATGCTTTTTGCCTGTGAAACAGATCTCCTGCTGATTTTCTATTTGCTTTATAGTTTCCTTCACTTAATTGAGCTCTAAACTTAGGATTTCCTTCAAGCACAAAGTAGACTTTGTCAGGATTAAACTTTTCTATTAAAGGTCTTACACCTCTGAAAAAGTTATATATGACTGCATAATCACCTTTTGTGAATCCGGAACGAGCTCGATATATTAAATTATACGCGTCTAAAAATAAAACTTTCATAGTTATTCTCCTGATATGGGTATTTGTTTTTTAGAAATTCTGCCGACCTGGCCGTTTCCTAAATCTACCTTTATTATATCATCAAGATTTTTTTGTTGCACAGGTTTTTCTACCTGCTGCTCTATTTTCTTTACAGTACCGAATGCATCATTTTTAATTATGTCTGCTTCTGAAATTAATTGTTTTATTGCTTTTTTTGTATTTTCAATCAGATAAACTTCTACAGCGTCTACCGTTTTAAATATTTCAGTTTTTATTTTCTTAATGTCAGATATAGTTTTGCCTTTGTCAGGAAAGCAGATCATGTAAGTCTTTTCTTTCCCCGCTATTGTTGTTCTGACTACTTCTTCAACAACTTGAATAGGTATTATCTTAAAAGACTTACTACTCGTCATATACAAAATTTGACCAACTTCATATTGTTCCATCACAAACTCCTGTTCTGATAGAATTATAATACGAAAGTGGCCAAATTTATAAGTTTTTTTGACTTATTTTTTTTAGATTTATTTAAAACCCATGCCTTTTAAGAAGCTACCTTGATGTGAATAACCTTTTTTTGATCGCTTTGGCTTGTTTGATCCATACACCCAGTCTGAATTTAAGTTTAAATCCATTTCACCAAAAATATTTTGAACTTCCTCTTCAATTATTTTTTGAAGTTTTAATTCTTGCAAACTCTGACTTGTTTTTCTTTTTTTAGACTCGAGCATTATTTTTTTAGCTCTTCGAAGTTCTTGAACCAACTCAACTTCATCAACTTCAATTATCTCTTCCATGAAATCAGATTCTTCTTCATACATTTCTTCCATAGGATCTTCTTCATACATTTCTTCCATAGGCTTTTCATGATCCATTTCTTCCATGTGATCGTAACTCATGCCTTCGTTTAAAGATTTAGATGATCTACTAGAATTTTTGCTTAAACCGGCTAGTCTAGCCATTCTGTCTACGTTTATCTTCATGGTTATAACTCCTCCATTACTTAACTAACTATCACTTAAATTAAGAATTATCTAAATTTTTTCTAATCGATTCAGTGATCGCAGAGCCTTTCTCAGCTGCTTCTCTTAAAGGCTCTAGTCCTAGACACTCTCTAACCTTATTGTATGTTGATTCATCTAACTTATTTTTTAGCTGGAGCATGTCTGCGTATTGGTGTAGATCCATTTCAAAAATAGGTACAGGATCGCCGTCTTGATTTGGTTCATGTTCGCCTGTTTCTCTACTTTCAAAAACAAAAATCATCTTTGGCATTTCTTGATCGACGGGAACCATTATAAACGGAATGTGTGAGCTTAAACCTTCGTCGGTTTCTTCGTACATTATCTCTGGAATCCAGTTATTATTTGTCATTTCGTTTCCTCATATATTCTATTTATATAGCAATATATTATAACAAAGTTCAAAGTAAAACTTTATGAATTTGAAGTAATAAAATTTCTAAATATCATATTAAAATCTTTGTTCGAACTAATTACATTATTGTAATTGAGTCTCGCATCAGACAGCACTATAATTAAATCTGCTATAGCATTTTTCTTAAGCTGTTCAGAAAGATTAATATCTTCTCTGTCTATTGCAGACAAATCAATACTTTTAGCAACCTTAGTTGATTCAATATCTAATGTGTCTATAATTTTTTCATAAGCATCAGATATGCTATTCTCTCTTATGTTTCTGATAGTATCAATTCTTGATTGATAGTCTTTCAAGTCTTTAGTTAGCAAATCAATACAATCACTTTCATTGTATTCTGGTCCCTTACCTGCTAGTCTAGGTAAAGAATAGAATGCATAATTATTGACGAACCCAGCAGAGTCATGAGCTAATTCTACAGATTTCTCTTCAATACCTTTTCTAAATTCAACAATTGTATTTCTCGGATTAACAGGTGGCTTGTTATTACCTCTGCCTTCTGCTCCTCCGAAGAGTGTATCTAAAAAATCAAGAGCTAGCCCAAGATAATAAAACTCTAAACATCCCATGCCTTGAGCATATGCATAACTATTGATATATCCAAACAATATTTGTGCTGTATTATCGCTTTTACCTATAGACGCCATATCACTCGGGTGGTATGTACCAGTACTGATCTCCCCTGCCTGACTTCCTAGACCAATCATGCCCAAGTCGCTAGCTATTTTTGGAAATTTTCTGCTAAGTGTGTCTGCCATCTCTCCAAAAGTTCCTGACGCCATAAGTTTTGCAAACTTTGCAGGTATGTCACGATAGTATGGACAGTCTTTTGATTTAAAAGAGCTGATATCTGCCATTCTAGGGCTGGTAATCTCATTTAAGATTGCGTGCCTAATTATTTTTCGTATATCGTCTTCCTTTATCCTCATCATGATCTCATAAGCTTTTGAATTTTTCTTCTTATTTCTGCTAAATTTTGTTGTTTCCCTACCTGAATTGGCGGCGAATTATCTTCTTCGTCTTCTTCAACTTCTTCTTCTTCAACTTCTTCTTCTTCTTCTGCGTAAGTGTCAGCAAGATCGTCAATGTTTTTTTCAGACTCAGCTGGAACTTCCGCCTCAGCAGGTTCTTCTTCACCGGATTGAACTACATCTAGGTTGTAAGGTTCTTGATTTGGATCAACAGCATTGTCACCCGTAACTTTTCCGGACAGAATTTTTGAAAGCTCTCTTATAAAAAGAACCATTAAAGATTTTTCATCATCACCCAGTCTATCAAAATAAATTTCTAATTGGCTTTCAACTGTGCTATCCTTTAGTGACCTACCTGCTCTAAGTGAATTAATATTTCTTTCCAAAGAATCTAAGCTAGCTCGTAATTCTTCATCAGGTTTCTGCTGCACTTCAGGCTCAGCTTCATCCGCAGCTTCTTCTTCAACTTCTTCTTCTTCAACTTCTTCTTCTTCAACAGTATCAGCAGCCAATTCAGGATCTGCATCATCCTCTTGCTCATATAATTCATTTTCATCTTCTAATCTTTTATCAAAGGATGAAGAAAGCTCATCTGATGATTTTTCACTAAGCGTATTTTTTGATTTTTTTACTGACTCTTCTGAAAGTATTCTCAAAAAAGACAAAAGCTCTTTTTCACTATCTATTTTAAACATTGATTTTTCCTCTTGGAATAGATCCATTTACTCTTATACTATAAATATCATTATCTTTTTTTAAAATTTTAATAATTTGCAAATCACTTATTTCTATTGTGTTATTTTTAAAATATATTTTTCCGCTTTCTTTAGAAAAAGCTAAATAATCAACAGCATAAATATTACATTCACATTCTATTTCAGCATAGTCAAATATATCATTATTAAAAAATTTTATTTCTATTATTTGAAATTCTACTTCGTCTACTTGTAAAACAAATTCTTTTGATATTCTTTCTACTGAAGAATTTGGTATTAAACTATTTTCATCTACTCTGCCTTCCAAGTCTTTGCTTACAAAAAATGCCATCAGTTACTCAATAAAAAATATATCATTATAGACTTCGTCAATTATTCTTGACAATTTAATATCAGACTCAGTCACATCATTAATGTCTTTTGTATATAGTGATATATCAACGTTCATGTGATCGATCATGATTTTAGGGTGGTGATTAATTCTTTGGCTTTCTTTTAATATTTCGTTTATAAAATATATTAAATGATCATTGTCTTTCATTGTATATAGTTTTTCAATTGCTGTGTAGGCTCCGTGATCAAATTCAGTCCAGCTAGACTCTTTTGCTTCTACGGGTACGTCACTAAACTTCATCTGTCTATTAATAAAGTCTAATTGATCAAAAGCTTCATTTTGGTAAATATCGATTGATTCTTTTAAAGTGTTTTTTCCAAGAATACTATTTAAAATAGATGATGTTAGCATTAACTTTCCACCTCATAATCTTTTAGCTGATCCATTGCCATTCTTTCTTCTGATCCGACGATGACATCTTGCAAAGCCGTCAATACAACGGTTTTAAATGACTTAATGTTTTTGCTTAGTTTTGCGTAATCTTTTTCAATCAACTCTCTGTACTGTCCTTTAAAAACTTCCCCATCTGCCAGTACTTTTGCAAAGTCTGTCATTAGCATATCCTCAAACCAATCTTGTGCTTCGATGTTTATTATGTGATACGCATCAGCATCAATACCGTACTTCATTAATGTCTTAACACCTTTTGATGGATTTCCTTTAGCTGCTGTTTTATAAACCCTTTCTGTTTTTGTCCCAACCCTGTTTGTTAAAATTGTAGGTGCATTTTTTTTACCAATAAAGTATTCAGCAACTGATTTTGCTGCCTTTACGTCAATATTTGCGGAATTAGAAATATTGTCAGCTATGTAGTTTATAAATTGTTTATTTGTTTGCAGCTGCTCAGCTACATAGTCTGTCCATGACCGGTCCAATCTAGTCAATACTTTCTTAAAAAACATACCGTTAACTGATCTGGTTAATTGTCCGCCTAAAGAGTCTAAAAAAGGAATTGGTTGTACTTCACCATTTTTAGATTTTCCTGACACCATTGTCGAATGAAGCTCATCACCAGTGTCTAGAAATGTTTGAAATGCTTCATCGATTTGTTTTGCGCAAGTGAGTAAAACATTAACAAGCAAAAGCCTGGATTGCTCATCAAAGTCTTGTGTTTCTTTAGATACGTCTTTTATTTCGTCTAACATTAAGTTTGCTAATTCAGGAAGATTTTCATTTAATGTTTCTAGGACAGCTTCGACCATTTGACTGTGAAATTTAATAAGTGTTCTATCTCCTGATTTTGCTGAAATAATACCCATTTCAAAAAATCTTTTTGCAAACTTTAAAAACCACTGTCTCATGCCTGGAGCTCCGCTAAATCCAAAGAACGGTGCTAATGTCTGAAAATCACTAGTATTTGAAAGTTTTTGAGATATCTCTTCATCTGTCATTTCGTCCGGTGAATCTTCGTTGTCCAGTATACCTTCATTTTCTTGTTTTTCATCGCTAAATATATCAACTGTCGTTCCATCAGCCTGAGCCTTTAATGAATCATCAATAATATCATTAGCATATGTCGTTGCTTTTTTATTGACTTCAATTGGATCGTATTCATAATATTCGTTTTTCTTTGGATTGTTAGGTAGTTTTCTTCCTGACTTGACCTTATATACATTATTTACTAAATATTTTTCTGTTAATGCGTCTAAAAAATCAGAAATAATATCTTCCCTGTATTCTTCTTTAACATTGTTAGCAAACGTAAAAGAATTGTTTGCTTGATAATTTTTAGTTCCTTCTGCACTTTTTTGATCTACACCCTTGCCAGATTGAAAATAAGATACTAAAGTTGAAAATGTGTTCCTTAGTGTCATTTTTAAATGCTTATCTTTGTCAGGTTCATAGTTGTAGCTTGACACATCATCTAAAATCTTTGCAACAAAATTTTGTGATAAAAGCTCTATACCTTGTTCTTCATCTAGACCGTCCGTCTTTAAAGCTTGCGAGAATCCTTTTTTAAATATTCTTGTTTCGTTTGTTACATACTTACTACTCATTATAACATTAAAGTGTTTATTAAAACTCCTTAAAGCGTAATCCTTATTGAAATATGCTTTCATCATATTCCAGTATATGAAGCTTTCTAAATGACTAATATTGTATACTTGTCTAATATTAGCATCTGCCTGTTTCACAGAATCGCCTGACATCATAAGGTTGTATCTATCAACTTCTAACTTAAAACCTATTTCTTTTATAATCAAGTATAATTCAGGAATTAATTTTAAAACAGCGGGTAAGTCAGGATCTCCAAAATTAGCTCTACTAATTTTTATTGATGCTTCTTGCTGTTTTAATAGATCCCTAGGGTTAGGTCTAGATTCTGATTCAAAGCTATATGGCTTTACTTCACCGGAGAATTCTTTATAACCACGTTCATACCCGTCTATGTAGTCAGGATTCATACCCGACATGTCTCTTTTGTCTTTTTTTGGTGAAGTAGTATCTTTTGATGCATCATTGTACCCTAACACAAACTCCTCTTTACTTGTTGCTGCAGCTAGTGCACGGCCATCGGCTCCAGTGATGTCGTTTGAAGTATAGTCATCCCAAGATGTAGGGGATTCAGCAGAATATTCTAGATCGGGTTTTTGTTCAGGAACAGATTGTTTTTTTGTTATTACACGACGAGGCCTTCGTGAGGCAACAGTTCTTACATTGTCAGCAGGTAGCACCGGTGCCGGTGTTGTTGCTTGTGTCATGTCGAATCCTGCGTCTGCGTATGATATGTCTTCAATTGTTCGCCCTAGTTCAAAAGCATCTTCGTTTTCAAATTCAGCATACATGTCTATCATATCTTGAGCGATACCAATAGCATCTTCACCCATTCTAACTTTTTTTGCAGCATTTTTTAAATAATATTCCCTAGATTCATTTAAAAACAATCTTTTAAAAGTTTCTTTTAACGATCCATAGTTTCTTTCATCTTCTTTTTCTATGATAGTATCTAGAAGCTTGTGTAATCTTTCATATGCAAATTCTATTTGACTGTCTGGAACATGCTCTAATATAGCAGCTGCAGCAGCTAGAAATCCGGATTTAGATGCCGGCAAATATTCCGGATCCGAAACATCAAAATTTTTCATATGCAGTTGGGTTGAAGACGTCGGGCTAGCCCGCAGTGGAACGTCACTATTTAAATAATCTATTTCTTCTTCTTTCTCTTCAAATCTACCTAAAAAGCTACCATCACTATAAAAGTCTGAATGACCGGAGCGTGATTCACTAAGTGAAGCTTTTAGAAGATTAAAGAGTACATTTTTTTTGACAACGACTTTCACTGATAACTCCTGAAACTTTTATATATAACTATGCTCAAAATAAACAAACTACTGATTTACTGAATAAGTTATTGCAATTGTTACTGCAGAACCCAGCAGAAAGCCCGCGGTTGTATACCAAAGCGGGTTAGGTGGTGTTTTAAGGCTTTCTAATTCTATGATTCTATCATTACGCAGCGACACTTTTTGCTCCAGTATTGCGACGCTAGTGTTGAGATCGATTAGGTCTTTTTTGTAAGCCAGATCGATCTCAGCTTTCTGGACTTTTAAAAAATAACTAGTTTGGATATCGCATTGATCAACCTTTAGTCTGTCTTCAACTATAAATTTTGCTACTGCTTCATCATTAAAAAGCCTTCCATCCCAAGGCGCTGCTTCACCTTTTTTAAGCTTGGTAAATTGTGGATCTGCAGCTATTGATGATGACACTAAAAAAAATAAGCAAAACATAATTTCTCCTGTTTGGCTTATTATACTTTACAAAAAGCTAATATAAAATCTAGATTTTGCCTTCAAGAAAGTTTTCAACAATAGATCTGATCAATCTAGAAGCTTCAAAATTTGCGTTGCCCATCATATCCATTGATGATCCAAAGCTATAATCAGCAGGATCTATTTCATCTTCTTCAGCATCAATAACTTCTTGATAAAGATCAGCTAATGCATTTTTTAAATTTTCTTCAGCAAGTGCTTGACCTCTTCCTAAACCGCCTCCGGCTAGTGGGTTTTCATTTGAAAACATTCCAATATTAAGCTGCTGATCATGATCTGGAGACATGGCATCAACGTTGTCCTTTATCAATAAAGCAACTTCATCTTCATGTGCGCCTAGATATGTTGCAATTCTGCTTGGATCGCTGGTTTGCAATTCATATGCTGCATCTTCAATTTCCTGTATTGTGACGTCTCTTGTTTCCTTAAGAAGTCTTTTGCTACTTTGTTTGCTGACAAATGCAGCTTGGTGGCCTCTTTTAAGATTTCTATAATATTCTTTCAAGTCGTTTCTATTCATTTTATACCTCGTTTATTCCTGACTCTTTTAGTGACTGATCTATTTTGCTTTGATCTTTTAATAATTCTTTAAACACTTTTTCTTTTTCTTTTTCTAGTCTATCAATCAAAACTGTCTTTTCTTTTTCAGCTTTAACAACTACTTTGTCAGCTTCACGTACTGCTAGTTTGATTTTTTTATTTTTTTCAGCGTGTGCTTTTTCAATTGCTGCAGCTTCTGCCTTGTAATGTTTCCTCGCTATCTCTGCTTGTTGCCATAGATTTTTTGCATTTTTTCTACCAGAAAGGTATGCAATTAAAGCTATTAATCCAAATACTAGCCAGCGCCAGTGCTGAATACACCAAACTGACAATTTCTTAAAAAATATTTTAATTGTACTTAAAGTCATAAAGTCCTTATTAGTCGAGTTTGCCGTAATAGCCTGAGCTCATTTTTGAAGCATGTCGATCTGAAGCACCGGTCATGCGTCGTAGATAAGAATACCCAGCTTTTCTAACAGAGGATTCTTCTGGTGATTTTAAAATTTTGTGTGTGATAAGTTTCTGTATTGGTAAAAATTCGTTCATGTAGTTTTTAAGACTTCCTAAATCTTCTAATTCAAGCTGTACATTGTTGGTATCTATTAAAGTAAGTAGATCTTCCCATTCTTTAGAAATATTCCAACCATATTTACCTTGTGTTCGATCTCTATTGTGCCATTTTTGATATTTTTGATTGGCTTCTTTACTTTTCCTTAAGTAATCTTTGTTAAAGAAAGCATGCAATTCCTTCCACGATGCGTCATGTGATGGTGCATTATCTGCGCTAATGTTTGATGCAATTGCTATAAGCTCTTCTTTGTCAGAAGTTCCATCACCGTCGGCATCGCCTATAGCTTCTTTGATTATCTGTCTTAATTGTTTTCTTGATATGTTCATTTTGATACATTTCCTTAAAATCGTCTTATAGTGTTGCCTGATCTGGCCATGGCACCATACCTTTGTTCTCTCCCAGTAGGATCAGCATCGCGCATTTCATCTTCAATTCCACGTCTATAACTCATTCTTCGCATGCGATCCTTGTCCAAGACGTTTAGTATCATGCTAAAATTCTCATAGTCTGGATTCTTTATGCCTATTTGATCTCTTACCATTCTATTTCTTATTGCTTTTTCTAACATTTCGCCTTCTATTGAATGTTCGCTAATGCCTGGATATTGCCTTAGCATATTCATCGCAGCATTATAAAGCTCAGCATTGCTAAATTGATGACCCAAGCCTAGCATTTTTTGCATTTCAGATTCAGCAATAATTTTTTGCACTGATTCTTTAATCATTTTTTTTAATTTATTTCTATTTAATTTCATTTGTTTATCCTTTCCAAGTCTTTGCAAAGTCTATTGCTGATTGACCGCTGATATAGCACATTGCAATCATGCCCCAGGTATCAGCATCTAAGCCAAACCACATAAATAGAGCTGTTGAAGCACCAAAAACTAAAAGCTTTCTAGAAACTACTCTTTCTTGTATTGCGTCTAAAACACCTTTTGATTTACTAGTAAGATACAAATCTTTTTTAAGTTGGTCCACTTTTTCGTCAGGCAAATTTTTTACAGCATTTTTAATTTCTTCAATTGACATCATAGTCTCCTATTCTATATATTGATAACTATCTGTCTTCTGTACTATTATCTTCTTGTATGATACTAAAAATTGAATCAATATCAGACTTAGTATATTTCTTTTTAACTGAATTAACTGACTTGTTATTTGCAATCTGGTCTAGGAATCTCATCATGTCTGAAGATTCCATACCCACTCTTTTTGCGAATGCAGCAAATACCTCTTGCATTGAAAGATCTCTTTTGACACATTGAACTTTAAAATTTGCATGATCATCCGGATCTATGTTTATATGTATCGACTTTTTATTTTTAAGCACCGCCTAGGCCACCCGTACCACCTGCAAAAGCACCTGTCGCAAAAGGCTCGTCTTTTATGCCTCTTGTATCTTCGAATTGATCAAAAGACAAGCCGTACTGATTATCTAAAATTTCAAGATATCTTTGTACAAATTTATCACCATAATTTTCGTCTAAAAAATGTTTAATTCTATTACCAATAGCTTCTTCCATTCTGAGTAGGCTTCTATGATTGTTTATCAATCTAACAGTTCTTGCTGCAAATGCGTCTAGATCTAGATCAGGAATTTGCTGATCTTCAGCCGGGGCGTCTACTTCCATTTTTTCGCTACCGGATGGCTCTGGTGCTTCTTCAGGTACAGCTTCATCACCGCCCCCTGTATCATCAACAGGCTCATCGATAGGTTCTTCTTCTTGCTCTACTAGAAAGCTTAGTGATCTTTCACTCAGGCTAGCAATTGCTCGTTCTTCTTCCTCTTCTCTTATCGATGAAGCTTCGTATCTTAAGATCAGTGCATCGATTTGATCATCAACGCTATCTAGCGCTTTTCGTGCTTTCATTTTTGTTGAAGTCATTATCATACTAGATTCAGGAGAATCAATATTGTCTTCTGCTTCAAAAAGCAAATTGTATATTTTTCTTTTCATATTAACCTCTTAATATCTGTGCAATTTTGTCTGATTTAATAATTCTTTTTTCAATAACTGGCCATCTAAACTGCTTCATCATTGCGTTAACATATGTTTTAGCATCTTTAAGATAATCTTTATAATACGCATGTTGCCATAAGTCCATAACAATAACAGGATACATTCCCGTAGGTACATTTTGAGAATGGAGATCAATTACGCAATTCATTAAAGTCTGTGTGTATGTATTTAAATATGTGATTGCCCATCCACATCTTGAACTCTGGCAGCATGCAATAAAATCATTTTGCCAATTATCAAAACTACCAAAATCCCGCGCTAATCGCATGTAAGACAAAGAATCCATTGTTATTTGAGAATTTGGATCCCCAATATTTGAGAAGTAAAGTTCATGAAGATACGCAGCATTTAAATTGTATGTTTCATCATGCTTTAAATTTTTAAAATCAGAGTGGTTTGATGAAACTTCTTTTTTGTCTATAGAATCTAATTTTGCGCTTATTAAATTAAAGTCTTTAATATAAGTCTCATAAAGCTCTATATGATTACCAATATTTGAATCACTTAAAAAGTCTGTTCTAATGTCAAATTTCTTTTGTTGGGCAACTAAAGATTCGTCTAGTCTCATAGTATCCTTAATAGCTTTTTTAATTTCTTTGTCAAATATATTCATTATGCCAACCTATAATAATCATCAAATTCTTTTGCTGTAATTGTAATAAATTTATCGCCTTGATCCGGGTCTAGTTCTGATCTGTAACATTGAATTAATACTTCGGGTTCTAATGTAACTTTACTAATTGTATATTTATAGCCTTTTTTGTCTACTATGCATGTAGTAGGCGAAAGAAAAAAATACATATTGTTGCTACTAGCCTTTTTTGCACCTTTTTCTAAAAGAAGCTTGTGTAAAACTTTTTTTAAACTCACATGTCCTCCTTATGCTTTCTTACTTTTATCCCAGCGTCTATAAGTATATCAATGCCTGGGCAACCATCTCCATATAATTCATTAAATATTACTTCTTTAATATCAGCATTAACTATAGCTTTTGCACAAACTTCGCATGGTGATAATGTAAGATACATTTTTTTATCGCACGGATTATTATAATCCATTTTAATAAGTGCGTTTATCTCTGCGTGTATGAATCCTGATTTACCTGTTTCTTGAGATTGTCTTCTGTTAGGCCCACCCTTTTGATCACCATTATAACCTATTGAAAGAACTTGAGTGTTCTCAGCGTTAACCACGACAGCACCCACCTTATATTTAGAGTCAACTGAGCGATTTGCAATATTTTCTGCAAAGTCTGACCATATGATATCCCAGTCAGGCCTTATAATCTTTTTTTGTATTGACATGTCAAGCCCTCTTTTTCGGGAATTAATTCGCTCTTTAATACTATTTCGCATATCTTTTTTTTATTGATCTAGCAGTAGCAAGATTATGACATGGTATGACATGGTTATTATTAACTACAACTTCAAATTTTCCAAAAAATTTTGCTGAATATCTTATATACGGGAGTTTTTTCATTTTTTTGCCTTATCAAAAAGATCTTCAATATTATAATCGCCTGGAAGCACAAAACCGCCGGCTTTTCTGTGGCCTCCGCCACCAAACTTTTTCGAAATTTCTGAGACATCGATTCTATCATGAAAAGCTCTTAGACTTACTTTTATTATTTTATCATTATGATCGTAATACCAGATCATTGCAAAGTCACAATCAGGACTTAGTCTAGCCCCGATTTCGCTCATCCAGTGTGAAGCATTTACAACCATTATGTCTTTTCCATCCATCTTTCTAGAAGAAGCTTTTTCACAAACTTTCTTTACGACTGTTTTAGAATAAGCAAGTATATAACTTCCACGCTTTACAGCATCATCAAAAACACTATCGTCTTCAAATTTTTCAAATTCTTCAAATTCAAAGGGTACCATGTCAAATGCAGCTGAAAACTCTTTAGAATAGGGCAGTTCCCATTTCCACAAGTCTCTATCTGTTATATACTGAATAAATTTTGGTGCTTCTTTTCCCGGGTGAAAGAATTCCCATGTTAATGTTGCTCCTGATTTGTTCATATCAAATATCGTATTAGATATATCATGTAATTCAACGACTGCTGATTTATGATGATCGATAACTAATAATTCATTTGCATCTTTTATCATTTTTTTTGTGGTTTTATTATCAAAAGAAAAATCTAAAATAACAACGTTTTTTCCCTTAACATTCGGTGGCTTGGTTCCATGCTTGCATGCATAATACTCAGCTCTATTGCCTAGCAACTTCCATGCCGAGTAGGCTGATCCAAATCCGTCTGTACAATCTGCATGATAGATGACGCAATTAACACTCGATGGCTCTAACATATTATCTCCTGATTACGTTAACTTATTATATATTAAGAACGCATAAAATTATGATGAAGTTGGCATCTAGGTTCGTACAATTCTGACCCACCAACTTGAATTTGACTGTCGTCACTTGTATTTGACAAGCTATTTTGAATTTTTCTTGCTGTGTATCTTGCGTCTTCTTGACAGATGCTACAAACAGCTTTACATTTAATTATTTGTGTACAATAAGGCATAATTTCGCTTACCTCATTAAACGGTTCGCCTAAAAAGTTTAGCTCAATCGAAGACACATATACATCATATCCTTTTTTAAACAATTCAATACATGCTTTGCCTCCTCCCGGAATCATAAAAAGTTCATCTATTGCAATTATATCTACAGGCTGATTTCCTGCAACTATTTCTAATATGTGCTGCCCGGAGTTGACACTGCAGCTCTGTATATGATCATCATTATGTGTAACTATTTGATTGCTAACTGAGTATCTATCATCTATTTGGGGTTTAAAAGATGCAGCTTTCTTTTTTTGATATTTACTTCTATCGATCCTTTCTAGCAATTTAGTTGTTTTAGAACTAAACATCGGACCGGTATACAGAACAAAATTTGTTTGATTCATTATTTAATCTCCCACCACTTAATTGTTTCTTCTAGTCCAGGCCAAAATCTTTTTTGTACGCTATAACCGATATCAGATGAAATACTGGATATGTCTGCTTGGGTGTGTTTAACGTCGCCCGGGCGTTCGGGTGCATTACTTACCTTGACTTTTTTGCCAAATTTTTCTTTTAAATAGGCGAGTATTTCATTATTTGTAACTCTGTCTCCGCATGCAACATTATAAGGCTTGCCGGCAAAATAACCCTCAGCATTAGCAGCTAAAATATTTGCTGATACTACATTGTCAATATAGCACATATCTCTTGATTGTTCGCCATCACCGTCTGATCTACACTCCAGCCCGTGCTTTATTGCATGACACCACGCAGAAACTGCAGTTGAATATGGACTGTCACCATATTGTCCTGGGCCGAAAACATTAAAATATCTTAGGCAGATAACATCTAACTTATAAAGATCCCAACACATTTTTGCAAAATCTTCAATTGCAGACTTTTGCCAGGCGTAAGGAGATTTGGGGTTTTTTGCTGTATACTCTTTTGTAGGAAGAATATCAGCGCCACCGTAAACAGATGATGAAGATGCCCAAACAATTCGATCAACTGTGCCTCTGGCAGATTCAAACAACCTTACTGTTTTTGCAATGTTAACATTTGATGAGTGATAAGGTTGCTCAACAGAGTAGCTTACCCGCGGTATTGCTGCTTGGTGAAAAACAACATCATAAACACCTTGATGTACACCATTTAAAATGTTATCGTTGGCAAAATCATCTTGAATTATTAAGACTTCATCCTGGTCCCTTTCCAAGTCTTGCATTCTATATGCGCTATAAAAAGATCCGTTCATTAAAACACGTGTCTTTAAACCTTCTAATAATTCTAGATGACCATTTGACATGTCATCAACAATGTCAACTTGCCATCCTTGATTTACCAATTCTTTTGTAAGATTACTGCCAATAAATCCGCAGCCACCTGTTACTAATGCTTTTTTCATTTTTTCTCCATTTTTTTATATTATAATCTGTAATATGTGATTTTATAAAAAATTTAAGTCCCGGTACTGCCAAACCCGCCGAGGCCTCTATCAGACTTATCTAGGCTGTCAACTTCTTCAAATTCAATTTCAGGATAAGGCAGAACAATAATCTGCCCTATTCTATCGCCCACTTTGTACATATGATTAGAATCCATCATTTCAAACTTCATCATTATTTCGCCTCTATACCCGGAATCGATTACTCCTACACAATTTGTTAAAAACATTTTAGTCTTATAGACAGAAGATCGAGGAAAAAGAAGACCTACATATCCGGTTGGAATCTCAACAGCCAATCCTGTTCCATACGTAACCAAGTCAAACTCTTTTTTCTGCCAGGCTGCTGTTAAATCCATGCCCGCGTCACCAGATTTTGCATATGTGGGTATGATTGCATTGTTATTCAATTTTTTTATTTTAATTTTCATTTCTACTCCCAATAGTTATTTTTTTCATTCCAAGACATTGAACTTACGTTTGTTTTTTTAATGTCTTTTTTATTGTTGTAAGTTGCAATTAATCCTGCATATCGGATTACTTCTAAGTGATCTATTGTGTAAATTCCAGTGCTGATTTTAAATCTTTGCCCTTCCTTAACAATGAAGCCGTAAGAATTTGTAAAGAATTTTTTGTAGTCTACTTCTTTTAAAACACCCGAAGCTTCATTGTACTTAAAAACTCGTCTGTCTTTCCAGCTGTTTTTTTTAAGATTTTCCCATGTTTCTTTTGTAGAAATACTAGATACTACATCTGGAAATAATTTCTTAAAAATCGTTGATCTTCGCATATGTCCATGACTAGGCGGGCCCCAAAAAACGTAGTTAGGGAACCATATCTTTCCGTCTTTGAAAATACATTCAAATACATTTTTATTTCTTATCATCTTTAGTCCTCGATTACATGGCCGGAATTAATTACAAAATTCATTTTGCAGTATCTTCCTGTAGCATTTAACTCACTGTATACAATACTGGCGATATGGTTAAGAAAGTTAAGATCAAAATAAAGTGTATCTTTGACATTTGAAGATCTTAAAAAAAACTTGCAGTCTAATGAATCCTTTCTTAATAAAAAGTGAGCCAAAGAAATGCACGTGTCAGAGTTATAAATAAAGCGCCGGCTTTCATAAGTTTCTTTTCTATTGTACTGATTGATACCTGCTAGTTCATTTTTTATTTTTTGTTTTATTTCCAAGATGATATTGTCATAATATTCAACTTCTTTTTCATACAAAAGATCATCTTTATCAATACCTTCAAATTTACCGTCATCATAAAGAGTAAAATTAATTCCAATCGCTTCTTTAGAGTCTTGCCCTAAACACATATTCATACAATTTTTTTGAAGGTCTTTTATGCATGTGTTTTCATATTCAGCTAATTTTCGCAACGTGTACCTAACTATGTAATCATCTGCGATGCCGTTAATTACTATTACGTTAGGTAGTGCAGATAATTCTTCTGCAGCTTCAGTAAACAAATCGTACAGCTTTTTTAATGATGTAATGTTTTGTATTGGATCGCCTCTTAAGTTAAAACGTCGGGCAACCTCATCCCATTTAGGCAATAATATGATCATTATGTTATTTAGATTATAAATTTCTGATCTTAACTGCTCAACTGCTGAAAAAGTATCCCTTCCATAGTATTTTGCATGAACTAGCATTGATAAGGCTGATCGATCTTGAATATTCCACCTATAGTTAGAATGTTTATGTATTTTTTCATACATCGTTGTTTTTCCTGACAGGTCAGGGCCTTCTAGAAAAATATAATTGATCGGCCTTTTAATCAAATTTCACCTCTTTGTTTCAAACATTTTATTATAATCACTTTATTTCCTATTTACATTCTCTAATTAGTTCTATTTCTGTTATGTCTGCATGTACTCTTTCACCGTCTTGAAGAAGTATTGTCCATGAACCTTTTGGTAATTTTTCAGGCTCTAAAAGAATACCAATGTAAAATTTATTATTGGGATTATATGTGTCTGAAGTTTTTGCAAAAGTCCACTTTACTAGATCACCTGGCTTCATATGATTTTTGTATGTTTTTTCAGTCTTTTAAGTAAAATTTTGTGTGTACCATCTTCCCACAGAACCCACCAACCACTTGACGCTTTTTTTATTACCATTCCTATATATATCTTCTTTTCCCATGGGGAGAAATATTCAATTACTGTTCCGTCTTTCATTTGATCTCCTTCAGTTCTTTAATACAAACTAATTCGGAATTGTACATGCCTTCTTTCATCCATATTATTTCTGCGTACTCTTCTTTTATATTTACTACCACGCCTTTCATTCCTGTTTTTATATGTCTTACAATACTAGCAAATTTCATGACACCACCAAGGGTCTTACTTTTCTAGAACTAGTTGAGCAACCCCAGTTTGGATCGTTTTTGGTTTCTGTTAACCATATTGTATAAGGCTGCATTGTATCGGGTATTTCTCCCCATATTCTAAGCCATCCCGTGTTGCTTTCATCATCTGTTATTTTAACACGATAAAATACTTTTTTATTACGTGTTATCTTCTTAATCCACTCAACAACACAAAACCATCCAATACCTTTTTCATGTGGATCAAATTTAAGAACTGACTTGACATTGCTGTTCTTGATCTTATCCATTAAATCATCTGGAAAAGCTAGGTCATCCCGTGTTGCTGAGCACATATCTTGATACATTTGAAGTTTTTCGACACGCGACCAGTCTTTTGCGCCTTGTGTGCTTTCAATAAGTAGTGGAAGTAATGGATCTGCGTCTAATTTCTTTGCTTGACGCAACGTCATTCCAAACTTTGATTTTTTAAGTTTGTCATAGCTTTCAATTATAATTTCATGAAGCTGCCTATGATTTTTAATATCGCCTTTCCACATTTCTTCAAGTGCATCAAGTGCCTCTACTTTGCAAAGAGCAGCGAAACCCGTCTTATTAAGTTTTGAGTGGTACCACTTACCTGTATCATCATACAGCATCTGGTCTAAAGAACTATAAGGTCGATTTGCCATGATTTCTCTAACTGCATTAATCCCTAGACCTTTTATTGAATTTAGAGGCGGAATAAATGCATTTTTCTTTTCCGAATAATTCCAGCTAAGACCTGACTCGTTAACATCATGGGTGCTTATTTCATAGCCCATTGCTTTAATTTCAGATATTGCTTTTGAAAGATTTTTTGGATTGTTGTTTTCAGACTCGAGAATTGTTGATAACCAATCTGTTTCATGATATGTATGAAGCCATGCTGCATAGTAAGATCCGAGTGCATATGCAACAGCATGTGATTTATTAAATCCGTATACAGAGAAAAATTCAATACGTTCCCACAATTCTTGCGAAACATGTTCAGGCACATCATTTATTTCTTTTGCGCCCTTAACAAACTTTTGTCTAGCAGCTTCTCTTTCACCACCTTTTTTACCCATTGTATCCAGTGACTTCTTAACTAGTGTCTTTCGAAGCTTATCAGACTCAGCCGGACTAAACCCACCTAACCTCTGTGCTAGCACCATGAACTGTTCTTGAAAAGTAACGTGACCAAATGTAGGACCTAAGACATCCTTAATGATAGGATGCGCATACACAATTTCATCAGCACGCGCTTTATCTTTAACATATTTTAAATGTACATTTGCTTTAAGAGGCCCCGGTCTATAGATTGCAGTTAATGCTGCTAGCTCAATAATTGCTGTTGGTTTTGCATCTTCACAAAAACGCCGAGCACCTTCGGCAGTAAACTGAAATATTCCTACTTTTCTACGCTGATGATATACATGCTTCCACACTTCTGGATCGTCTTGTTCGACATATCGACAATTAAGATGATCATCAAACCAGTCTCTGATTTCTAAAAACGTCGGCTCTTTGCTGTTTTCACGTGTCATGATACGCCTAATACAGTTTTCAACATCTTTTAACAGTGTTAACCCTAAAAAGTCAAACTTAATAAAACCGTTGTCTTCTAGATTGCGAAAGTTCATACCTTCTGTCCACGGAGTTTGCAATTCGCCTCGTACACCGATAATTGGCATTGATTGCTCTAAGGCTTTGGGAGGACCAATAATAACCCCGCCGGCATGACGACCTACAGATCTGTTTTGCATAAACAAGGCTTCAATATGATCCTTTACTTTTGGATATTTTTCCATAAAAGAGCCATAACCTTTTGAATATTTCATACAATCTTCGTGCTTTAAGACAAATACAGACTTCTCTGTGTTTGAATCACGTGCTTGCGACATCACCTCATCTTGAAGTGGGCCGGTCATCTTATTTACTTCAGTAAAATCTATTTTATAGAACTTTGCGATATCTTTAACTAACGACTTTAACTTAAGAGTATTAAAGTTACTTACTGGAATAACTGCTTCATTACCATACAACTCACGAGCTGCATTAATAAGTGCATCACGATCGCCAGCATCAGAATCAATATCTGGCCATGATGTTCGATGTCGCCCTAAAAAACGTTCCCATAGTAAATCATACTTAAGCGGATCTACCTGTGTTATACCTAAAAGAAAGTTGACTAAGGATCCGCCGCCGGAGCCACGTGCTGCACCAAACAACGTATGATCAGCAGCTTTATGAAATACTTCGTTCATTACTAAAAAGTAGTTTTCAAATCCTAGGAATTTAATGTCTTCGAGTTCTGCTTTTGCTCTGTCGACGTATTCTTGATTTGTATGCAGTTCTTCTTTAACAAGCGCTGTCTTGACCTTTTCTGCCAGTTGTTGAAAAGCAGTCGCGTCAGGCTTATTGAAATCGGGAAGCTTAACAGAAGTATCAATCCAACAATCCTCGCACTTTTCCCAAGCAATGTCGTATGTGACTTCAATTGATTGTTTAACTTTTTCTTCATAGCCTTTGTAAGTATCTTCGTATTCATCATAATGCCTGGTAAATTCAGCCCACATTTGTTGAGCGTTTTTAGGATATAGTTCGCATTTCAAGTCTTCGAATTCTGGCAGAGGGGAAGGATTATTGCCCATCCAGCCAAGTTTCTTGTATAGCTCGCGGGCTTCCCATTTGTCCTGAGCATAGTAATGAGAGTCAGGAGTTGAAATACACTGTAATCCTGTTTGATCAGAATGACGAAGTAAATGATGATTTACAAGATGCTGTTGCTTAAGTCGGTTAAACTGTAATTCAAGATAGAAATTATCTTCACCAACAGCATCGACAAATCTATCAGAAAGATAATGTAATTGTTGTTGTATCTTTTCGTCGCCTATTTTTAAAGCATTACCTCGCATAATTCTATTCGAATAAATGCCACCTAAACATGCTGTGGAAACATTTAAACCCTTCCCGTGCTTTTTAAGCAGGTCAAAGTCAATACGTGGGTATCTATAGAAGCCTTCAGTATACCCACGTTTAATTAAAGTAAAGAGGTTGCGTAAACCTTCAGCATTTTGTGCAGTAATAACCAGATGATATCGTCGTTTCCATTCGTCTTTGCCTAGGTCAAAGGTCTTTGTTTCTTCTTCGTTTTCAATAATGTGACCGCCTTCGCCTTCTTCCTTGATTGCTTTTTGCTTTGCAGCAATTCGGTCAATTTTAGCTTGTTCGTAATCACCTTTCCAGTCTTTTAACGAAGGTACAAAGTAAAACTCGCAACCGTATATTTGTCTGTACTTGCGTCCGCTTTTTTGTATTTTTGTTGCATGCTTGTGTGCGTGTGCTAGACCGGATCCGTTTCCATGATCAGTCAAACCCCATGCATCCATACCGTTCTCTAGAACGAAATCAATATGATCAGATGGATATCCTAAGCCGTCAAAGACCGAAAATCCTGTGTGACCATGAAGTCCAACAAACTTAGTGGGTGGTGGTATTAATAAACTCATAATGCTCCTTTTTATTTTTATTATATCATAAAAGAAAACTGTTTACACGAGTTTGTGATCCCATTTCCTTAATCTTACTTGACCGTCTTTTATTATAACATACGTACAGTTATCAACCCAGTCTCCAGTATTGACATATGTTTTTATTCTTTCATTCTTGTCAACCCATATAAGTACTTCTGGATTATGAGTATGTCCCATAATGAAAACATCAGCATCTTCATTCCACTTGACTAGATCCCATATTCTTTTAAGACTTCTTTTCTTAAGCTGTCTATTTGCCCACCAAGTTGTTAGATCGATCTTGAATATCCGCTCTATCATATTTTGAATAAAAGAAATAAATTCAATTGTAAAGCGCCATTTTACCAGACCGGTATCATACTGATCGCCATGCTGTATTCTATATTTTCTTCCAACGTAATCAAACTCATAACTTTTGACAAACTCAACTCCTGACAATTCTTTTCCGATAAACTTGTCTAGTGCATCATCATGGTTGCCTACAATATACACTACTTTTTTATCATTGTCTAACACGTGTTTTATGATATCAAAAGCGTCAATAGTAAATTCAGGCTTTCTTAAAAACTCGACAATATCACCAGCTAAAATTAATTCATCATACTCCGAAGACTTTAAAAATTTTTGTAATGCTGCCTCTTTTGAGTATGCGGCACCAATATGTGTGTCAGAAATTATTAATCTTACCCAGTCTTTATTTTTTTTCATTTGTCATTTTATTTCTACAAGGGCTACACAAAGTATATATCCAGCCTCGTTTGACTTGATTTGAAGATTTTTCTCCACACTCAGAACAGGTCTTATATGACATTCCTTCAGCTAGTGATATTAACCCATCAATGTAGTCATCATTACAATCAACATAAAATCTTAGTCCACCAAATTTTTCTTTAACTTGCGTGACCTCACATTTTAAGTAACCCGGGTTATATGGAACAAGGGAAGGACCGTCTTCTTTTAATTTATAATCAATACGTCTGTTAACGTTTTCTATTCTGTTCTGTATATGTGCACACAACAATTCTATAATGTCGTACCATCCGTCACCACAACATATTCCCCAAGACATGGCTGATTTTTGCACAGATAAGTCTTTTTGAACAAATAAATCCGGATAGCTTTTAAATAATTTTTCTTGTAATTCTTTTTTCATTGTTAAGCCTTTTCTTCCTTTGCTAATAGCGGATAACCTAACGTTCTTGCTAGATTAGTTGCTTGTGATGCTTTCATTTCTGCAATTTCTTTACTATACGGGCCTCCTGCAATTCCTCTACCTTTTTCGTGCACGTCTAAGGTAATAGCCCATGCTGAGTCTTGGCTTTTTCTAAATATCTTTATAAGAATTGCAGCGACCAAGTCCATAGGGGTAAAATCATCATTGTATAGGACAACTTGATATTTTGACGGAGGCTTGACTTTGTTTTTTGCTTTTTCCTTGTCGAGTAAGTCAGTACCACCGTCGCGTACAGGATTCTTTTTCTTTTTTGACATGTTAAACTAGTCCTTTTTTTTAAACAAATAGTTAAATTTTTCCAATGTTTTTGGATAATATTTTTCAATTCTTTTTATGATATTTTTGTTGTAATAATAACTATAGTGTTTTTTAATTTTTCTTTTATTTGTTTTAAGTCTAGCTAGCGGTTTTATTTCTTGATGATCATGCATTACTTCGCTTGCTAACAAATCATAGTCTTTGTTAATGCTTTCAAAACGAATGTAGTCTGTGATTGAATTATCGATAAACTTCTCGTTTATGCCGCTGATATACATGTCTGGAGTTATATCCTCGTGATGTAAATCATCTTCAATATAAGAATTAAATGTCCTAGGTGTGTCAAGCCATTTTTCAAACAAGTATTTGTGTTTTCTT
>Ga0209535_1000079_pt1 | contig 56926 bp, 81 predicted proteins | sample LinPmetageLP28_FD_184041 | JGI IMG/M metagenome (GOLD analysis project Ga0209535, IMG submission 184041) | Marine viral communities from the Pacific Ocean - LP-28 (SPAdes) (version 2) | ecosystem: Environmental > Aquatic > Marine > Oceanic | place: Pacific Ocean | collected 2009-08-22 | reverse complement strand
TACAATTGTTAATCAACAGATACAAGAGTTAGAAGAATTTTTAGTATTAGACTATGGCCAAGATGCTAACGATGTTGCAGAAATGATATTTGATAATAATGAAGTTACAGATGATTTTACCTTTCAAACTATAGAAGCACCTGTAGAAGAATTTTCTTTTGAGTCTGTAGAAATGGAAATGCAAGAGTTTGAAATGGATTTTCAAATGGATATGGATATGGATATGAACATGGAAATGCCTATGCCTGATGTTGTCATGGTACCTACAAACATGGATATGGATATGGAAATGCCTATGGAAATTACAGTAGCATCAGTAGAAATGGATATTGAAATGGAGATGGATATTCCAGAACCTGAACAAATGGAGGTAGTAAATATTGAGTCAACAGAAGAGCCTATTGTGGAAACTAATATGGATAATGAGCCTACTGAACCTGAACCCGAGACCACTCAAGAAGACATACAAGAACCTGAAATGGAACCTGAGCCAGAGACCACGGAACCCGAACCAGAGGCTGAACCTGAAGAAACAAAACAAGAGGCAGAAGAAATTGAAGCCGAACCAGAACAAGAACCCGAGCCTGAAGAGGTAGAAAAAGAAGTTGATGAACCTAAAAAAGAACCTACAGCTAAACAAAAAGCAGCTACAAAAATAGTTAAAAACATGGGTGATAAAGGTAGGTATGAAGCAGGTAATCAAATTAAAACATTAATAGTTATGAATATATTAAGTAATTCAAAAGATTTTTTTGATGTACAACAAAGCATACCTAATATAGAAGGGTTTTTTAACAATGATACATTGCCTGATACAGCGATTTCTGATAATAATATAGCTGGATATGTCTTATTTGGAGGAAGCAAAACCATTTATGATCAAATGGTAGATGCACAATATAAATAATGGAAGCTGAATTTGGTGGATTAAAATTTAAAGGGGGTAAGGTCTTTGGTATCTTACTTGCTCTTGGAACTCTTATAGGGTCGCTGTATGGCGGCTTTGTCGCTTTCAAGGATTACCAGGATATGAAATCTGTAATGCTATCGTATTCGGCCCCCGATTTGAGTGGCTTTGAAACAAAATTAGAAGTCTTACAAACCGAAGTAGATATGATTATGCAAGAGATGACTATGTTACTAAGTGAAGTATCTCTTATATCAGATGTAGCCAATGAATTAAAAAATGACCTTCGCACAGATTTACGCAGAGTTGAATCTATAATTGAAGATGTAGAGCAAAATCAGAAACAAGATTCAAGAGAGAATCAAGCTGATATCAAGAATGCAATCAAAGACATCAAAGAAGAAATGATTGAACTAGAAGAAAAAGTTGCAAATACAATTCAAAAAACTTTAGCTAATCCTTTGGCTAATATGAAATAATCATACTAACCAAGTTTTCATATCTTCACCTAAAACTTCTGTAGCAATATCAATTTTATTTCTTAAAGATTTTACAATCACCTCATCAACTGTTTTTTCTGCAATAAGATCTATATAAGTTACTTTATGATTTTGACCAATACGATGAGCTCTGTCTTCTGATTGTAATCTGATTTCTAAATCATAGTTGTTGCTGTAATACACCACAGTATGACTAGCAGTGAGAGTGAGACCATAACCTCCAGTCTTAGGATTAGCAACAAGGTAAACAAGAGAATTTTCTTTGTCTTGAAAGTTAGATACAATCTGATCCCTCTGGTCCATAGGCGTGTCCCCATAAAAACTAGCAACAGATTCCTTTCCATATTTTTTCTCCAAAGCCTTGGTAATTGATTGTATGTCGTATCTATAATTAGCCCAAATAATAATTTTACCATCTGTTTCCTCCAATAAATTTAATAATTCTTTTAAACGATTACTTTTTATTTCTTGTACTGTGCCATCGTCTGTTGTTACATGGCCACATGTTATTTGATGTAATCGCATCATTTGTGTTAATGCTGAAAAAGCTGTCATTGTTTTATCTTCTAATTCTGCAACAGCAAACTGTTTCATTTCATTATAAGCTTTAACTTGTTCAGAAGTTAACTCTACACTTCTTTTCATATATACTTTTTCTGGAAGATCTAAACAATCTTCTTTTAAAATACGTGTAGAAAAACTTTCTAATTTAGTATTAAGCTCATCTAATCTTACATACTTTATAATGTGTTGGTAACTGTGAGCACCGCCTGCAGCATTTCTATGTGCCATCAAAGCATACCTTGATTTAAATGCCCAAAAAGAACTAAATCCTAATAGCTCTGAATCTAAAAATTGACATTGTGTATATAAATCCAAAGGACTTTTTGTTACAGGAGATCCTGTAAGTATTCTACGATACTTTGCATGAAGTCCCAACTTAACAGTGCTTTTAGTTCTTGAAGCAGTAGGAGATTTTATAGTGGTTGATTCGTCAACTGTTACTAAAGTTTCATGACCTTTTACAAAATTGTAAGCAGCTTCATAACCTTTTAGTGTGCTCAAAGCTTCTACATTCATTAAAAATATTGTTAAGTTTTCAGAAATAACTTTTAAACTTTCAAACTCTTCTTTTTGTTTTTTATTAGGCGTTGGTGTCCAACATACTATATTAGCATTTATACGATCAGGTAAATGTTTGGGTAACTCTTGGTTCATCCAATTTCTATACACACCTTTAGGTGCAATAATTAAAGCTGCATTTATTTTACCTTTTTCAAATAACATTGCCATGTTATCTATCAAAACTTTAGATTTACCTGTACCCATTTCCATAAAAAAAGCATAAGAGATTCTCTCCCAAGATTTTTTTAATGTGGTTTCTTGATGTAAAAAAGGTGTCGTTTTATATTTATATTCGGTCATTTCTATATTCTCCAATTTCTCCCATAAATATAATCCTTGCAAAAATAAAAATCAAGTGTTAAGTTTGAAAAAGAAAAATAGAATGACTGTATATGTAATCCAAGAAATGCCTTATAAGGATGTCCTCAGTGCTGAGGAATATGGCGACTTAAAAGCTGTAGTAGATCCAGGTCTTCAATTATTATTGAGTCCAAATCCAATAACTGAAAAAATAAAAAAAGTTCTAAAAGACTTTAACGACAATGATTATTTGTTATTGATTGGTGATCCAAGTATAATAGGTATTGCATGTGCCGTAGCTTCTGATATAAATATGGGACGCTTTAAAGTTTTAAAGTGGGATAGGAGAAGAGAAAAGTATTTTCCTATAGAAATTAACACAAGGAGAAATGAGAATGACAAAGATGGCAATAAACTTTGAGGAAGATTCTTTCCAAGAAGTCACAGATACTTCACTAAAAGCACTAGCAGAAAAATGTAAGTCTCTTGAGAATGTTGAAGGTATTATTGAACGTACTGAAGAAGCATTAAAAAAATATAAAGAGCAGGCTAGAATATTATCTGAAGAAGATATACCACAGTTCCTAGCTGAAAAGGGTTTACAAAGTGTAACCTTGGACAACGGAACAGAAGTAAAAGTTTTTGAAGATATTAAACCAGGCGTACTTGTAAAAAATAGAGAGTATGTATATGGTTGGTTAAGGGACCAAGGACATGGTGACTTAATTAAAAACAATGTTGCAGTAACATTTGGTATGGGTGAAGATGCAGAAGCAGCTAAACTCAAAACTGCTATACAAGATTTAGGAATGGCGTGTACAGAAAAAGAAGATGTACACTACCAAACTATGAAAGCATTCGTCTCAGAGCAACACAAAAAAGGTGTTTCTTTGCCTGATGAATTTGGAGTGCACGTGGCCAACAAAACAAAACTAGTGCAAAAAAAGACAATTAAATAATCGTTGAAAGGACAAACGAATGACGGAAACCAAAAGCAACGCAGTTGCAAAAAAGCCTGAGGCAGGCCTTCCCGCAAATATCTTTGAGGAAGATGCTTCGTTAACTCAAGCAGGGTTAACACAAGATGATCTAGCAACACCTAGGTTGAAAATTCTCATGAATGGTTCTGATGAACTTGATGCTAATGATGCACTCAAGCCAGGTCAGATTTTTAATACTGTTACAGGCGAAGCCTTTGATGGCAAAGAAGGTATTGTGGTGATACCTTGTGGCTATGAAAGACAGTACGTAGAATGGGAAGAAAGGGAAACAGGAAGTGGCGCTCCTGTTAATATCTTTAAGGCAGATAGCGATATCTTAACTAAGACTACTCGTAACTCTAAAAATAAAGATATGCTTGAAAATGGTAATTATATTGAGACAAATGCAAACTATTTTGTCATTCTTTATAACAAAGAGACAGGCATTGGAACTCCTGCTCTTATCACTATGAAGAGCACACAGCTAAAGAAAAGCCGTAGGTGGAACTCTACGATGTTAAATCTTAGAATCCAGGGATCTAAAGGTTCCTTTAATCCACCTTGGTTTAGTCATACTTATAAGCTTACGGTTGTTAAAGAAAAAAACAATCAAGGCTCATGGTTTGGTTGGAATATAGAACTTGAAGGACCTGTTACGGATCAACAAGCTTACAATGATGCGAAAGATTTCGCACAAAGTGTAAAAGCGGGTACTGTACAGGCAAAACCAGAAATGGATCAAGCTTCTACTTCTAATACAGATGGCAACACACCATTCTAATTTTGATCTAGGGGGCTTCGGCCCCCTTTTTTAAGAAATTTATAACAATGGAAATATATGATCTTGCTACATTTAAAAGTATTTTTAGAGGCTTAGACAGAGCCTATGGTCAGTATAGAGCAGGAGAACAAAAAGAAAATGGCAAGCAAGGTGGTAAAGCTTACATAACTAAAGGTCAGATTACAGATCAAATGTGGTTAGATCACTTAGAAGGTAAACAACCTAGTTTGGGTATCATTCCTATTATGGATGATTCTAAATGTTATTGGGGATGTATTGATGTTGATATGTATCCTCTTAACTTAAAAGAACTTGTACAAAAAATTCAATCAAAGTCTCTGCCTTTAATAGTTTGTAGATCTAAGTCAGGTGGAGCACATATATTTATTTTTACTAAGGAAGCTGTAACAGCACAACTTATGAGAGAAAAACTATCAGATTTTGCAGCTTTTCTTGGTTTTGCTAACTGTGAAATATTTCCCAAACAAATAGAAATTAGAGCAGATCGTGGTGATACAGGTAACTTTCTTAACCTGCCTTATTTTGGTGGCAGTAATCCTGAGATTACACAAAGATTTGCAATTACAAAAGATGGTAAACCATACACATTATTAGAATTTTTTAAGTTACATAATACACATGCTTTGACAGAAGCTGATTTAAAAAAACTTTCTACAACAAAGAAGGCAACTTCAACAGGGTTTGATGGTCCTCCGTGTTTAGAGCATCTTATGAATGAGAAAATACCAGAGGGTGGTAGAGATAATACTTTGTATCAATACGCTGTCTATGCTAAAAAGAAATGGCCTGAAGAATGGCAAGATCAATTAGATTCTTTTAATCATAAGTTTATGGACCCTATCCTGCCTTCTAAACAAGTATTAAAAACAATTAGTCAGCATGAAAAAAAAGATTATCAATTTAAATGTAAAGACCAACCTATGTGTTCTGTCTGTAATGCATCTTTGTGTAAGTCTAGACAATATGGTATTGGGAATGACTATAATCATACTGTCACGGATTTAACAAAGTATGAGTCAGATGAATCTGTTTGGTTTTTAAATGTTGATGGCCGAAGACTTTGTATAGGTACAGATGAGTTTTTTGATCAAGCTAAGTTTAGAAAAGCTTGTATGAATACTTTAAATGTTTTACCTAATAAAATGGCAGCTCGTGATTGGGATGCTCGAATACAAAGTTTACTTGCAGTAGTTGAGGTTATAGAAATGCCTGAAGAAGTAACAAAAGTAGGTAGATTTGATAACTACCTAGAATCTTTTTTATCTGATCAGGGTGAAGCTATGACGATTGATGAGATACTTATAGACAAAGCTTGGACCCCTGAGGACGAAGAAGTAACTTATTTTAGGCTTACATCATTAGAAAATTATTTAAATAAAAAACGTTTTACTAATTTTAGTTCCACACAAATGTGTGCAAGAATTAGAGAACTTGACGGTGATTCCACAAAGAAAAAGATCAGGGGTAAGTCATATCATTTGTGGTACATACCGAATAAATTTAAGGAGCTAGACAAAAAAGATATAAGTGATTTACCTATACCTGATTTAACATCAAAGACACCGTTCTAATGGAAACTAAAATAATTTTAGGTCCACCAGGGACAGGTAAAACAGAATATTTATTAAGAAGAATAGAAGAAGAATTAGCAGAAGGCACAGATCCTACACGTATTGGTTACTTTGCTTATACAGTAAAAGCTGCCAATGAAGCACGGACCAGGGCTATGAGTAGGTTTCAGCATTTAGAAAAAAAAGATTTTATGTATTTTAGAACATTACATAGTTTAGCGTTTAGACAATTAGGACTGACTAAGAACGATGTTATGAAGGATGAGCATTTTAGAGAGCTATCTGATTTACTAGGTATCAAACTTTCTAATACAAATCGTAAGATGGATACATTTGGTTTTCAATTGCAAGACGATATCTTTGCTAAGATTGTAGATATGGCAAGGGTTCGTAACATAACTCTCAAACAACAGTTTCAAGAAGTTGGACATTTAGAAGGTGGTTGGATGAAGTTAAAATATATAGCTGACGGTATTACAGATTACAAAAAATCAAGAAAGCTTTTTGATTTTACTGACATGATTATAGAATTTAATGAAAGTACAAATGAAGAGATAGTTCCAAAGTTTGATGTATTTATTATTGATGAAGCACAGGATCTGTTACCTATACAATGGGCTATGGTTAAAAAAATAATGGATAAAGCTGCTAGGATTTATGTAGCAGGTGATGACGATCAATCTATTTTTAAATGGGCAGGAGCTAATCCACAAGATCTTATAGGACTACATGGTGAACGATATATTTTAGATAAGTCATATCGTGTACCACCTCGTATTCATGAGATTGCTACAAAATTAATTAACAAAATAGATAATAGAATCCCTAAGGTATGGAAACCTAAAGGTGAAGAGAAGGGTGAGTTACATTTTCATACCATGAGAGCTGCTGTGTATGCAAAAATGGATAAGGGACAATGGCTTGTTATGACAAGAGATAACTACACTTTAGAACAATTAGCGGAAGAGATGAGACTACGGGGTTTTTATTATTCTATGTATGGTATACCTTCTGTTAGTGCTAAAAAATTAAAGGCTATTAATGCTTGGACAGATCTTACGAAAAGAAAACAGGCTATATCATTGGATAATGTTAATGCTATCTATCATTATATGTCTGTAAATAGAGGTGTAAAGTATGGTTTTAAGACTATGCCTAACGCAGATCCAGAGTCTCTTTACACTCATGAAGACTTAGTGAAAAAATACGGTTTAATGATACCTGAGCATAAAATATGGCATCAAGCGTTAGATCGTATGCCATTAAGAGAGGTTGCATATATTATTGCTTTGCTTCGTCGTAAAGAAAACTTGAATCTTGAACCACGGATCAACCTATCTACAATACATGGAGCTAAAGGTGGAGAGGCTGACAATGTTATGTTATTAACAGATCTACCTAGAAAAGCTGATGAGTCGTATTTTAATAATCCAGATGATGAGAGAAGAGTATTTTATGTAGGTATGACAAGGGCTAAAAAAGCTTTACATCTTGTTAGATCTGAAACAGATAGAGAGTTTTACGAGGCCTTTCATTGAATCATAAATCAGCTAAAGGTGTTGTCGGTGAACTATTAATTATGATTAAATATATTAGTAAAGGTTTTTATGTAGCTCGATCATCTGATCCTCTATGTCCGTTTGATTTAGTTGTTGTAGATAAAAATGGAGTATGTAAACTTATAGATGTAAAAAGTATATCAAGAAGAAAGACTGGAAAAAACAAAGGCACTAAAATTAGTAGGCATTTAAATCCTACACAGAAAAAAATGAAAGTGAGAATTGAGTATGTCGACACAAAGACCATTATTTGAACCACCGAAAGAATGGGTAGTACCTCAAAGCTTGCCTGATTTATCAGATGCTAAAGAAATTGCTATAGATTTAGAAACTTACGATCCAGGTATAAAGGACACCGGACCAGGGTGGGCTACAGGTAGAGGTCATGTAGCAGGTGTAGCTATCGCTGTAGATGGTTGGAAGGGATATTTTCCTGTACGACACGAAGGTGGTGGTAACTTTGACGAAGAAGGTTTAAGAAATCAATTATCAGAACTTCTAAAAAATGATGCTGACAAAATATTTCATAATGCAAGTTATGATTTAGGTTGGTTGAAAAGATGGGGTGTAGAAGTTAAAGGTCGATGTATTGATACAATGATAGCTGCGGCTGTTGTTGATGAGAATAGAATGCCAGGTCAGTACAACTTAAATGCGGTTGCACGTGATTATATACAAGAAAAGAAAGATGAATCTTTATTGTATGAAGCTGCACAAGCCTGGCAAGTCGATGCTAAAGCTGAGATGTATAAATTACCTGTACAATATGTTGGTCCTTACGCAGAGCAAGATGCTGCCATGACTCTTAGGCTCTGGAAAGCACTAAGAATAGAAATAAATAGACAAGAACTTAACAGTATATTTGATTTGGAAACAGAACTATTACCTGTGCTTGTGGCTATGAAATGGAATGGTGTAAGAATAGATTTAGAAAAAGCAAATAATTTAAAAAAACAAATACAAAAAGAAGAGAATATTATTCTTCGTGATTTAAAAAAAGAAGTTGGTTTTGAAGTAGAGGTTTTTGCTCCTACTTCTGTTGCTAAAGCGTTTGATAAAAAGGGTATACAGTATAACAAAACTCCAAGTGGTTTGCCAAGTTTTGATAAAAATTTTTTAGCTACACTAAATGATCCATTTTCTAGTAAAATCGTAGAAGCTAGAGAGTTATTTAAAGCTCGTTCTACTTTTATAGATTCCCTACTTAAACACGAAACAAATGGTCGTATTCACGGTGAGATTAATCAATTAAAATCTGATCAAGGTGGTACGATTACAGGACGTTTGAGTATGTCTAATCCAAACTTACAACAAATACCCGCACGTAATGAAAAGATTGGTCCTATGATAAGATCTTTATTTATTCCAGAGGAAGGTACTAAGTGGGGTAGTTTTGATTATTCACAGCAAGAACCAAGACTTGTCGTACATTTTGCAGCTCTAACGCATGGTGGATTAGATGGTGCTGATGAATTTGTTGATGCTTATAATAATGATGCTAATACAGACTTTCACCAGATTGCAGGTAATATTGCAGGGATAGAGAGAAAGGTAGCTAAGACCGTGAACCTCGGATTGTTCTATGGTATGGGTATGAAAAAATTAGGAAGTCAACTTGGTATAGGTGAAGATGATACAAAAGAATTGTTTAATAAATATCACTCTCGTGTGCCTTTTGTAAAACAACTTATGGGTTTAGCTAGTAAATCTGCTAATGATAATGGTCAAGTAAGAACAATATTAGGTCGTATATGTCATTTTGATTTGTGGGAACCTACCAAATGGGGTGTACATAAAGCATTACCTAGAGATGATGCTATTAGAAAGTATGGTAGTAATTTAAAACGAGCATTTATATACAAAGCTTTGAATAAATTAATACAAGGTAGTGCAGCTGATCAAACAAAAAAAGCTATGATAGAGGTTTATAAAGCAGGTATTATACCACATATCCAAGTTCATGATGAATTGAATGTGTCTGTAACAGATGATAAAATGATACAACAAGTTAAAGACATTATGGAAAATTGTATACAACTAGAAGTACCGAGTAAGGTAGAACCAAAGATAGGTAAATCATGGGGAACAATAAACAAATAATAACTCAATGTGCTGCTTGTGAAGAAGAAATTGAACCTATAAAGATTGATAAATCTAAAAATTTATACAGTTGTCCTGTTTGTGATGCTGTTCTTTATATAGAACAAACAGTAGAATTTGAACCAGATATGGATATAGATAGGACTTTACATTGACTTCTCCCATAAAATCCAGTATAAAATGGGTTGATGTATGAATATATTGTTGTATCTAGCTTTAGGTATATTACTTTGGAAACCAATATTGTTTATCATCATAGTATTAACAATATTATTTTAGGAGTAATAAATGACAGACATAACAAAATACAAATCAGTAGCTGTTAAGCTAGGGATTTGGGAAATGTTACAAAAACTAGGTGCCGAAGATTATAGATCTGTAGGTAAAGTTATTGAATATTTATGTATCAAAGAGTGTGAAGATAGAAACATTAAAATAAAATGAGTTTATGTCCTGAGTGTCTACATATTGAACACAAAGGTATGACATGTATGGACTGTGGTTGTTTTAATTTAGAAAGGAATAACGTGAATAAAGAATATAGAATAAAAAACGTAGATATGGCTATAGAGAGTGTTTTACACTACATTGAAAAAGATACTACAGACGATAATTTTCAAGAAGCTGTAGAATTTTTAAAAGAATATAAAGATTTAGGTAAAAAACCTTCTGATAAAGTTTATGATACAATAAAAATTGATAAGTATAGTGTAGTTGTTAGACAAACACATACATATACTTATAGAGTTTTGCATGAATCTTCTCAAGCAGCTATTGAAGAAGTGCAAGAAAAAATTAAGAGCAGGGATTGGACTGAACTTTTACAGTATCCTCCTGGAAATTCCTTTCATAAACCAATCCCTCCTCTTAATTACACAATTGAGACTCTTTCTGTAAAGGAAGATATTCTTAGACCGAATCCCGAAGTACAAGGGACACATAAGTCTGACACCTAGATGGATAATCCTTACCCCTCAAAAGATAGGAAGTGGTGTGACGGCCTGGAGAGACAGGCATTGAAAGGATAACATGAAAGATCAACAAGTATCATATGATATCTATACTCCGTTTGGACCTAGAATTTTAAAAAGTTCTGTACCTCAAGTGGTAATAGATGCCGTTAATGAAAAAGCAGATACCATTTTACAAGACAATAAAAAATCTAATGATTTAGATTATAGTTCTAATTTAGCAGGTAATGTTAAAAAAGAAGTAGCCTTGTCTTTAGCTGAGGTTAAAGGACTAGAAGTTGTTGTGAATAAACTTGCAACAGAATACATTATGAAATTAGTTCCTAATCAACTTGATCCTGAGAAAACAATCATGAGTTATAGTTCATGGGTTGTTAGTCAATATGCAGGAGACTTTAATCCTCTTCACATTCATGATTCGCAGCTATCTGGAGTTCTTTTTCTCAAGATGCCACCTAACTACGAAGAAGAATACAGAAGAGAAGATCATTATCCTAGTGTTGGTTGTCTTGAGTTCTTAGGTAGTGTTGCGAATACATTTGCAAAACACTCTTGGCTCGTGAAACCACAGATAGGTGATCTCTATTTATTTCCTAGTTGGTTATCGCACCAGGTTTATCCTTTTCGTAGTGAAGGGGAAAGACGATCTATGGCCTTTAATATTCATTTACGATCCAAGGTTCCCGGAACAGATGTTGGTAAAGGTATTGATAAGTGAAAAAATATATACACGTTAATCAACATATTATTAGAAGTAATAAAAAGAAAAATGAGAATGAACCTGTTATCACTATTAAAGAAGGTAAGAAAAATACTTATTGTCATGAGGTGATTATCAATGGTCCTTCTCGTGTAAGATATGGTGGTAATGACAAAGCTTTACTGTCTTGTGGAGCTCGTGTTGTCATTGAAACTGAAGCAGAAATAGAAATGAGATACCTATGAATGTAATAGTTTACGTTTTGTTTGGTGTAGTGATTTTACAGCTCTTTGCTGTTTTATTTTTGTTATGGGTTATCGGAACACGGCAATACGAACTTGATAAAGATAAGTTTAAACATTAGGAATGGAGTATAAATTATGATGATTGAAACTAAAGATGGACTAAAAGAAACGATTGCTGTGCTAACAGAACAGCTGCGAGATCAAAAAGAATTGAATGAATTTCATAGAAAAATTAATGGTGAACTTCATAAAGAATTAGAAGATATTAAAGCAAAGAAAGTATGTCTTTGTGATGATGATAAATGAGAATATTGTATATGAATGGTAAACTGTATCTCAGTCATACCAAAGATGAAATAAAAGAACTTGAAGATAATCAAGGTAATCCTTGCGAAATAGACATAGGTATCTTAAAAGTTTTACACGAAGATATATCTAAAATTGTTCAAGAGAGATTAAAAGAAATAGACGCCTGACGTCTCAAAATAACACAAGTAAAAAAATCATTCTTAGCCTATATTCTGGGCATGATGAATCTAACAAACAGTGCTAAGAACCACTTCCTAAACTTCTTTAGCACTTTTTTTAAAAATAATCCTAATGAGGATCTTAAAAATTATTGTAGATCAGAGTATGGTAGTGATTGGCAGTGGGCCTATAATGAATACCTACAGTACAATGAATTTCCTAGATCTTTTAAAAGAAGAAATCTATCATGAGAAAACCTATATGGGCAGGACATTTACGATTCTTTAGTTCTAGTTTAAATAAAGTTTATTCTAGGTAGTTCGTATGCATCAATACAATTTAGTTCTAGTTCTACAGCTTTACCTTTTGTATAGTCTAGCACATTTTTTTCTACAGCATTGGCATATCGTACGCAATCTTCGTAGCTATCGAATCCTGACGCTCCTGATACTCTAATACAATCATTAGTTGATACACAAAAAAATCCTACTAAGAAAAATTTAATAATCATTAGTGGGTTTTCTTTGTAATGAGATATGTTAAATATTCTTTAAGATTACTTCTAGTTAATAATTCTGTTGTAAAGTTTGCGTAAGCGTTGACTAAGACTTCTTCGTCTTTGTCCTTATCTAGATTGTATTGATAATAACATAGGTGAAATAACTCATGTACTAGTAAATTAAAAGTAGTTTCGCTTTCCATGGCCATGATATTTTCGTCTAGAACGATGGTAAGTGGAGGTTTGGAGTGAAATGACCCCTGCTGTTCACTTACCTCGTACGATAGATCGTGGCTCACGAGCCTTAAAAAGACTTTAAATGGACCCATAACCACAAATTCTGGTAGTTTAGGTGTTTTCACTTATCTTTTTGGGTTTTTTGGTTTAATTTTTTTTAATCTTTTTTTAATAATGTTGTTTAACTTTTCAGGAAAAGGAGTGCTTTTTGGTTTTTTAGCTTTTCCTATAACGCTTTTTCCTATTTTAGCTTTAAGCTCACCAGGTGACATTCCTGTACCAGGCTTTCTTTTTGCTGTTTTTTTAATATTTATTATAAGTGTTGGTTTATTAGTTGGCATATTGTTTCCTTTATCTTTTTGGGTTTTTTGGTTGTCTTCTAAAAGGTTTATCCCTTTTCATTCTTTCCATCTCAAGTCTTGTTAATGGTCTTAATGGTTTTGTAAGCTTTCTTTCAGATTTAGGTTTAATCTTTTCTGCTTTACCTGTTATAGCTTTTCTTTCCCCTGGGGTATTACCAAAACCAACTTTAGATTTATCAGCTTTTATTTGTTTTTTAAGTTTTTCAATCATTTTTAGGTATTGTAGTTCTTTATCACTAGGCATATTGTTTCCTTTTCGGTTGAATGCCACGCTTTTTTATAGCAATGGCTGTTGCTGCTTGTTGTTTAAGTTTCTTAGTTCTGTTGCCTTTCAGTTGTTTAGGCATTTGTAGTCTAGAAATAGGCATTATTTTTTCTTTTTAATGTCTTTGTAATGAACAAGTTTTTTACTTTTTTTAGTCATAGTGGCACCTGTCATTAAAGTTCCATCTTTGTGTTTATGAGTTTTTCCTTTGTACTCTTTGCCATCTTTAGTATAATGTTTTACGCCCTTCATATTAATCCTTTTTCTTTGCTTTATTCATGTTTTTTACTGCTCGACGCATATCATCAAGATTTATTCTACCGGATGGTTTTAGTTCCTTAGCTGCTTTAAAAGCTTTTATTAAGCTTCCTGCTGTTAATCCTGCAACTCCTCCAATTAATGTTGTTCCTGCTTTGGATGTTGCTTTACCTGTCATGGCTTTCATTTTCCCTGGGGACATTTTTTTATTTGGCATATTAATCTTTTATTTCTTTGGTTTTAATGGTTTTGATGGTTTCATTGGTTTTAATTGTCTTTTAATATCATCAAGATTTAGTCTACCTGATGGTTTTAGTTCCTTAGCTGCTTTAAAAGCTTTTGCAAGCACTCCTGCTGTTAATCCTGCTGAAGCTCCAACTAATGGCATAACTCCTTTTGATCCTGTAAATCTTGATTTAGTTTTACCTGTTCTAGCTTTCATTTCCCCTGGGGACATTTTTTTATTTGGCATATTTGTTCCTTTTATTTTGTGTTATAACAGCGAAATAATACACTAGAAATAAGAGTTAGAGAAGTATTTTTATCTTATAGTTGTTCAGGAATTATTTTCTTTTTTACTTTTGCTTTTTTTATTGAAAATGAGGTAACCGAGGTAACTTTTGAAGTAACTCATTGAATTTACTATGTTTTATCGGTTACTTATTGGTTACTCATGGCTATTGGACCAGGTAACCAAGGTAACCCTATCCCATAGGCATATAGTTTACTATCATGCCTCGTATAAGAAATAAATGATTTATTTTTAAATATATATATTGTATATACAACTATATGAATAAATTAACACCAAAACAAATAAAGTTTGCTACTCTTATTGTCAGCAAAGGCGATAGAATGTCAGCATCAGATTGTGCAAAAGAAGCAGGCTATTCTGAAAAAGCTTGTAAACAACAGGCATCAAATTTACAAAACCCTAAAATGTTTCCTCTTGTAGTAGAAGAAATTGAAAAACTTCGTAGAGAATGGCAAGAAAAGTATAAAGTTAGTTATTCTAGACACATTAAACGATTAGATGATTTGTCTAGAGGAGCTGAAGGAGATGGCAATTGGGCGGCAGCAGTGGCAGCTGAGAAATCTAGAGGTCAAGCTGCAGGACTTTATATTGACAGAAAAGAAATATTGACAGGATCTATTGATCAACTATCTAAGGTTGAGGTAGAAGAAAAACTTAAAGAAATAGAAAAACAATTTAGCATTAATATAGAAGATGCTGAAGTTACTGAAATTCCTGACAAATAAAAGTATTTGACAATCCCATGTATTAGGATAATGTGGGATACATGGCAAGACCTTATATAACAATCGGCTTATCAAAAGCCGAGTTCGAGACGATCTGTGATCAACTCGATATTTCATTTTTTGGAAAGAAGAAATCAGAAAATAATCCTTTGTTTCAGATATTCTTTTCCAAGTTCGGTGACAAGTTAATACAAAGGATGAAAGATGCTAGTGTAAAAAGAATGCCTAGTTCCGACGCAAGAATCAAGAGAGCGAGTTGGACAGCATGAGTAAAAAAATAAAAGGCATTTTACAAGATAATGAAGGAGATATTAATCCAGGAACAAATTTGTTTGAAGAGCCTATTTGGCGTGTTTTATTTGAAGATGATGATAAACGCATTTTAGGTAAATCTAAAATGGAAGAATATATATCTAAATCATATAACAAAACTGTTCACCGATTTAAACGCTGGAAAGTTAAAACAATATCAAGTGAAACTCATGTGTATGTTATTGTATTTACAGATAGAACACATGAAATGATTTCACCTATACAATTAAGGGATATTGTTTACACAGGACACTCTGTTAGAAACAAAGAAGAGTTTAAATATATAGATACAGAACTTGCGGCTAAAGGTGGACACAGTCCTATCTTTATACCCAAAGATGTATAAACATTTAGATCTATTTTCTGGTATTGGTGGTTTTAGTTTAGGACTAGAAGCAACAGGAGAATTTGAAACAGTAGCTTTTTGTGATTACAGTAAGTTTCCACAACAAGTATTAAGAAAGCATTGGCCTCTTGTGCCAATATATGAAGATGTAAAGGAGTTAAATAGTGAAAAACTTAAATCAAATGGAATTAATAAAATCGACATTATCACAGGAGGATACCCTTGCCAACCTTTCTCCGTTGCAGGTAAGCAAAAAGGTGAGCAAGATCCGAGACACGTTTGGCCAGAAATGTTTAGACTTATCAAAGAACTCAGGCCAACTTGGGTTATTGGAGAAAACGTTGCTGGACACATTAAACTCGGTCTCGACACAGTCCTCGAGAACTTGGAGAGTGAAGGTTACTCCACAAGGACGTTTAGTATTTCAGCTGCTAGCGTCGGTGCCAACCACAAAAGGGAAAGAATCTGGATCATTGCAAACAAAAATGTGGAGGACTCCCGATCACGTGGTGGGTGGATCCAATCTACCGGGGATCAAGAAGGCATTAGATCAGGGACATTTGAAGAGGAGTTCTGGTCACCAAATACAGATACGACTTCAGGATCAAGTGATGGAACCAAGATTATGGCCGACACCGAGAGCATCAGCAGCCATGAACGAAAATTTAAACTCAACACAGAAAAGAGTAAAGAAGAGAGGTTTTCTAGGAGCAAAATTAGAGGAGAAAGTGGCAATGTGGCCGACACCGAGAGCAGCTATAGGGATGAATATGAGATTGACAGAGAACATGGCAAAACTGAGACACAAGAAGTATTTGGAAACAGAGATGGCATATCAAGAGGGAGCGCCTGGTGGAAAGTTGAACCCAACGTGGGTAGAGTGGCTGATGGGTTACCCGACACAATGGACAGACTTAAATCATTAGGTAATAGTCTTGTACCACAAATACCTTACTACATAGCACTATCAATATTGGAGGCAGAAAGAAATGGATAAACTAAAAACAACACGATTGACTAAATTAAGCAGAGTTAAAAATAACGTAAAAGATAATAAGTATGGTTTTTATGAGATGTGGGATAAGCATCATAAAGATTTATTGTTGAGTAAACCAAAGCTAATGGTGATGCATGGTAGCAAAACCTGAGACTAGATTTTGGAAAAAACTGAAAGAAGTCACTCCGAGAATACATTGGACTAGAATTGAATCTACAAGTTCTCCAGGAGTACCTGATTTACACGGTGTTTTTAAGAATGATATGGGTGATTCCGTCATGTTTTGGGCAGAGTTAAAATGTACCCGTGTGAAAAAGATAAGTATAACGCCGAAGCAAATTGCGTGGAATTACAGCTATAATATGGCAGGTGGGAATAACTTCATTATGGCAGAGGCCCTCGGGGGGAGGGGGCTCTACATATATTCGGGAGCCAATGCCCGTGAAATCTCCATTACGGGACTAGATACTCCTCCCATGGCCATAATACCTTATCCATGGGACCAGGAGCTCCTGCTGAGATGTCTGGACCCTGTTCTCCATTACGGGGAATCATCGCCCGTGGCTATAGATACATAATAAAAGCTGCAGGAGATGCCGGATGGGGCTTGACAGCTGCACTTCTTTATCCTATATTAATGAGATGTTAAGCATATTTCTCCATTGCCTCTTGGCAACTTTACTTATAGCCTTGATTATTTATATAAAAGCCCCCTGGATCCGCAAGCCCGTGGCGTGGCTGATTATCCTGACTGTTCTCCATTACAGCTGACCTAATCTTTTTGCACTAATACTATATATAAAAGAAACCGGCAGCTCAGGTGTGCTTCCAGGTAAAAACATTTGACAAGTTCTCCATTATCCTATATTAATAGGATATGAATACAGAATGTAATGTTAAGACTACACGCATCTTTATTGATGCTGGGTATTTACTTAATCAATCCTCTCTGTGTAGCGTTAAGGTTGATCTGTATTCTGATTTGGTTAGGAGTGACAATAGTTGTATAATAGGAACTCTAGATCTAGGGGAAGGTTTCTGCAGTAATGATGATATCGCCCTTCCCCTTCATCAATCTCCATTGTCCGTAAATCAATCCCCTTCATACTAATACTCTATATTTAAAAGTACCCCCCTGGAAGATGCGTGTGAGATGTTAAAGTCCGTTCTCCATTGGCTCGATTTATCGTCATTTTGTACCACTATCCTATATAAAAGAAGCCGGCAGCTGTTTGGTGATGTCTAGAAGCCGTTCTCCATCGGCTCGATTTATCACGGATCTAGGCACTATTATATATAAAAGCAGCACGGCAGGAGCTACGATGGTAATATAAGCTGCTTGACAGCTGCGTTAATGTCCTATATTAATAGGATAAAAGGAGAATGAAGAATGAAACAAAAATCATGTGAACAAAGAGTCCAGGGACACTGGGTCGACAGACAAGAAGATTTAAAAGATCCAGAGTTTGAGTCTCTCGGGTTCGATTATGTTGAACCGCATACCTGGGACAGTCAACCCGAAGGGTATTGGCGTTGGCAATTTTCGTGGGGTGGTCCAGGAGATGAGCTGCGAGGATATGTAAACGAGCACAAACAATTACATCGGTTAGAGTATTGGTTCTTGGATTGGTACGACGGAGCAAAAATTATAGTTGATAATACCTCCGATGCTTGGCACACAATGCAAACTATGCTAACCGACTAAGTGAAGTATTTAATTTTCTTGGTTCTGCTCGTTTGGGCAGAACCTCACCTTCTTTTGTTGTTTCACATTCTTTTTTAATCTCCATTACCTCGATCCCTACAGATTATATGGGCAATATGTATATATAAAAGTAGCACCCAGTCTCCAGCTCAGAGTTTTGCATTCTCCATTACCTCGATCCCTACAGATTATATGGGCAATATGTATATAAATACCCAGCCCAGTCCCCTGCCCAGAGTTTCTGCATTACCTCGATTGCTACAGATTGCAAGTCCAATATATATAAGAAGTTGCCACGGCTAAAGCTCAGATGCGATTCACAGCGTGTGCCATTCTCCATTGGCTCGATTCGTAATGATGTGGTGGTAACATATATATAAGAGAAGGGGGGAGGGAGAGTTGCTGTGAAAAAGCAAATGCAAAAGCAAATGCTGTCAGAAATCTTTTTTATAATAGGTGCAGCTTTTTTTATAATAGGTGTTGTGTTTTTGATATTCTTCCTATAAAGTTAGGATAGAAATGGAGAAATATACTATGTCAAATGACTTAACTCTAAGTGACATCCAACTCGTGATTAAACACGAAATGGAAAAAGTGAAGAAGGACATTCTATTAAAACAGAATAGTTCTATTCAACTTCCTGATAGTGAAGTGATTAACTATCAAGCCGTATGTCAGTATCTCGACTATGAGATATTTGAATTTGTAATGACTTCCAATACGCCTGAAGTCAAAAGATTTGGACAGAAGATCATGCAAGGTCTTGCTGAAAGATTTAACATTAATGAAAGGTTAAACTCTTAATCCTACTAGTTGACACTTCTCCGTGTCTCTACACCCTCGATCTTCACGGATCGAGGGTTTTTTTATGCCCGATCCAGCCTCTGGTCTCCCTGGCTTTGACCTGGTAGACCATCTCAAACATTTCCTTTATTGCCAAAGCATACTAGATATGGTATCTAGATCATGGGCTACCCCCTAAATGCGGACAAGGTACTTGCCTAGGCAAGCTTAACATAAGTAGCAGTCAGTCAGTCAAGGGGTTAAAAAATATGGAATCTATAGAAACTTTAACAACAGATGAAGCTAAGGTCCTTGCAAAAAAATTAAAAATTAAAAAATTAGAATTTAATGTTCAAGAGCAATCACAAAAAAAATTTTTAGCATTTGTAAGAAATGTTTGGCCTGAGTTTAAAGAAGGGACCCACCATAAAATTATTGCAAAAAAATTTGAAGATATTGCCTCTGGTAAATTAAAAAGATTAATTATTAACATGCCACCTAGACACACGAAGTCTGAGTTTGCATCCTTCTTGTTCCCTGCGTGGTTCGTGGGCCAAAACCCAAAAGCAAAAATTATGCAAACCACTCACACAGGAGAACTTGCTATTAGATTCGGTCGTAAAGTTAGAAACTTAATGGATACTCAAGAGTATAAAAAAATTTTCAAAACTCAGTTACAACCTGATAGTATGGCCGCAGGTCGTTGGGAAACATTACAAGGTGGAGAATATTTCGCTGCAGGTACAGGTGGTGCAGTAACAGGTCGTGGTGCTGATCTGTTAATTATCGACGATCCACATTCAGAGCAAGACGCACTAAGCGACACGGCCCTCGACTCAGCATACGAATGGTATACTTCAGGACCTAGACAGCGTTTACAACCAGGGGGTGCAATTGTTATTGTTATGACCCGTTGGTCCGTGAAAGATCTGACAGGTAAGTTAATGAAGAAGCAAGGAGAACTAAAATCGGATCAATGGGATGTCGTAGAGTTCCCTGCTATTCTACCAAGCAACAAACCCGTTTGGCCAGGGTTCTGGAACATTGATGAATTAGAATCTGTTAAAGCTTCTCTGTCTGCAGCTAAGTGGAATGCACAGTGGCAACAATCACCCGTGTCTCAAGAAGGTTCAATTATTAAACGAGAGTGGTGGCAAATGTGGGAAGAAGAATCTATGCCTGAGCTAGAACACATTATTCAAAGTTATGATACAGCGTTTAGTAAAAAAGAAACAGCAGACTATTCTGCTATTACTACATGGGGAGTTTTCTATCCTAAAGCCAATAATGTTCCTCATCTTATACTTATAGATGCCAAACGAGGCAGATGGGATTTTCCAGAGCTTAAAAAAATTGCTTTCAAAGAATATAAATATTGGGAACCTGAAACAATTATTATTGAAGCCAAAGCATCAGGAACACCTCTTACACACGAGTTAAGACAACTTGGAATTCCTGTTGTCAACTATACTCCTAGTAAAGGACAAGATAAACATGTCAGAGTTAATTCTGTTGCACCATTGTTTGAAAGTGGTATGATATGGACACCTGAAACAAGGTGGTCGGACGACGTCATCGAGGAGTGCGCTGCATTCCCATACGGCGATCATGATGACTTGGTGGACAGCATGACACAAGCGGTAATGCGATTTAGACAAGGAAATTTTATTAGACTAGGTACTGACTATGTTGATGAGCCTACACCAAGAATACAAGGGGAATATTATTAATGGCCGTTAATAACAATAGTAGATTAGCAAGTTTTGCGCCTGTAAGAGCAGGACCTAAATACAAAGACATTATAAAATTTAGAAATCAAGAAGAACAAGATAAATTAGATAAATCGTCAGAATTTATGGCTAATGTTGTCAAAGCTCCTGTTGATTTGGCAGGCGATGTATTAGCTAGAACAGTTGCTCCTATAGCAAGTCAATTCTATAACGAAAATTCAATGAAAAGTGGAAATGAAAAATTTGAAAATAATAAACTAATTGAATCTCATTTAGGACTATTACCTAACGAGAGACCTTCAGAACAACAAATTCGAAAAGCTGAACAAGAAATTGGATTAATGTATCAACCTCTGTCCTTCAAAGAAGGATGGTCGTCTTTATTTGGATTTATTTTAGATCCAGGAGTACAAGCAGGTAAAAAAGTTAGAGAAGGATCACGAACAACGGATCTACCTAAATGGGATTCATTTAGTTTACTTGCATTACCACTTGAAGCTTGGATAGGTGGTTTTGCTGCTAAAGGGGTACAAGCTGCTCCTGAATATATAAATGCAGTTAAAAATATTCAAAAATCTATAGGACCTAAATCTAAAATAGGACAAATAGTAAACAATCCTGATTTAGTAGAAAAACATTTTGATGATTTACAAATCATAAAAAAATACACAAGTGGCGCTCCTGTTAATACTAAATTAGTAGATGAGGGTAGGTTAACTCTAGCTCCTGAAAAAGGAGATGGTGGAGGTGGTAGTAAAGACACTAGTTTAAGTGCAGGTAGAATAAAATTTCAATTAGCTTCAGCTAATAAAACACAAAAAAAAATTGAAGATACAATTCAACGTTATATAGATACAGGAGAGCCTCCTCCTGGTTTAAACAATATAAAAGAGTTTAGTAAAAAACAATTTTATGATTATGTACAAAATCAATATCCTACTACAAGACCTTTTAAATTTAGTAGAGAGGAAGCAGAAAAAGTATTATTAAAACAAACAAAGCCAGGTGTTGTTTACGGTGAAGTTAGTGAGGTTTTAAAAGATTTAGAGAACAGACCTAACATGGCAGAACTTGCAAGAGTTCTTGAAAGAGATAAAGCAACTGTACAAGCTGCTGTTGCAAAATGGGAAAGTATAAATGGTAAGTTAAAAGTACCAAAAGCAGCATTTAAAGAACAAACTTTTATAACTAAGTGGGCTAGAGAAAATCCTGATTTTAATTTAACTAAAACTAGAACTCCTACTACAACAAAGCCAGGAGATAGATCTGAATTACTGTTACTTGAAGGATTCCTTAGAAGTAGCAATGCTAGAGATTTTAGTAAAAGTTCTTCAATGAATAGAGAAGAATTCGCTGAATTTTATATGAATGATTTTAAAACAAAATTTCCTAATTGGAAAAAAACTTTTGCTAAAGATTTAAAAGGAATAAAAAGATTAGAGGATCAAAGAGTTTTTGCACAAAGAAAAATTAATGACATGTTAAAACAGTACAAAGAAAATTATCCTGAACAATTTAAAGGTGTGACATTAGAGGGAAAAGGTAAAACAATGGATTTTACTCTAAATGTCAGCCATGATTTTCCTCTTAGAATGGATGATCCAATTCCAGGAGTAGGTGGCTTTGTAAGCAGCATGCGTTTAAATTTTGGAAAAACAAATGTAGATACACAAAGACAAATTGAAATAAAGCTTGTAAATTTAAAAAGAGACGTTGAGAGTGGTAAAACTTCTATGGAAGACGCAAGAGAAATTATATCTAAGTTCGATAAAATAAATCAAAGAACAGGAGCTTTGACAAATATTACAATAAAAAATCCTAAATATAAAGATGATGTTTATGAAGATTTTCAAGTTGGAGCTATTGATAAACCAGGAGTTCAAACTATAATTGAAGCGGCTCGAAGAGAATTTGAAAAGATAGCAAAAGGTCCAAAGCCTCAAATACAAAAAGAAGGCGACCTTCAAAGAGGATTTATAAAAAGACGGATTCCAATGCCAAGGCAACGTGGAAGAGGTGCAGCTTATCAAGATAAACTTAGAACTAAAGCAGAAGGAGGCGAGATCCGTGGTTATGCAGAAGGAGACCAAGTCATGTCAGAAGAGAACCAAGAGCCAAGCTCCCCTAACAACGAGTCCATGTTATCTAAAGTAGGAAACTTCTTTATTCCTCAAGTAGAAGCCGCAGGACTCAAAGGGTTTTTTAAACCAGTCTTTGATTGGGCAATGGTAGGTAATCCACCTAAAACAGTTACCAATATTCAAAAGTCTCAACAAAAGGTACTTGCTAATCCTAGATTAGCTTCAAAAACAGAACCACGTTTTAATGTTTATGGTCCTGAAGGACAAAAAGTTTTTCAAGCTAAAACTTATGATGAAGCAAATGAAAAAGCACTTCAATTAGGTAATATAGAAAATTCAACATTTAGAGTAGAACAAGTAGAAGTTCCTGTAAAAGTTAAAAAGAAAAAAACAGGAACACAACTAACTGTTACCATGACCCCTGATTCAGTCGTAGGTTCTGGAACAAATAGACTTTACTATTCAAGACTTAGTCAAGCTTTAAACTCTCCTACAGGTAATCTTACTATTAAAGGTCAAGATGTTTCGAGAGATAGTATAGCTATGCCTGCTAAAGAATGGCAGGATTATTTTAGATCAATTGGAATTAAAGAAAGCGAACTACAAGATTCTTATATTCGACAGTATTTAAATAAAAAAGGAGGCTTCAATAATAAAACACAACAATTTACATTAGATGCTCCTATTACATACGACGAAATTGCAGAACTTGCAGGTAGTTCTCCTTCAAATTTTATACAGTCATCTAAATATGGAGATTATGCACAGAATTTAAAGTATGGTAATTCAGGACGACACGTGAACTATATTAATGGAAGTAGAGAAGAAAGAGTTCTTTGGATAGATTCTCAAGACATACGAGGAGATGTTGGTTATCTTCCTGATGAGGTAAGAAGGTATGAAAACCATAGTTCTATGAGACAGGTTACAGATGATTTTGACTTTAATGTAAAAAATAAATTAGGAGGAGAACCTTATGTTATAGGTTGGTCACTTAATAGTAATAGACTAGGAACAGCTGCAACAGGTAAAAAAATTGTTGTTAACACAGCAGATGAAATACAATCAGACTTTTTACAAAAAGCAGCTAGTCTTAAATCACAACTCAAGAAAGATTTACAATCTCTTACAGAAATTGAAACACAACGACCAGATGTACTTAAAGAGACACAAGAACGACTAGAAAATATATTTAGACCCATGCCAGCAACTTTATCAGAAATACAAGGAGAAATAGAAATGTTAAAAAAAGCTGATGAAGTTTTTGAAAACATATCTAAGATGGATTTAGATAGAATGACTCCTACAATGTTTAAAATGCTTGATCAAGCTTCTGAAATAAGAGACACTGCTTTAAAAAATATTAACAACAGAATTGATTCAATTGACCCTAGTCAATTATTTCCTAATATACCTTTTAAAAACCAAAAAAATTGGGTAGATGCTTTAATTAAAAATGATGTGTACGAAGCCGCTAAAAAAAGGTTTTATTTTGATGAAAATAATGCTTTACAAATTAATAAAAATGCTCCTTCTCATTACACAGTAGCACCTGCTAAAGCAGTCAAAGCTGCAAATCCTACAAGAGGCATAAAACTTGATCCTACTGATCCCAATAGAAGTGGTAAACATGTAGCTTATGATATGCAATATGGTGGACCAAAAGCCGTTGATCACACAGGAGCACACTTTACAAGTAATTCAGAAGAGTCTCTTAGAAGAATAGCTAAAATGAAAAATTCAGAATTGTCTATTGGAACTGTAGATTTTGGAGATGCAGGAGAAAAAGTAGAAACATTTTTACTTGAATTAACACCTGATATGTTGACACCGTATCCACAATACTTTAAAGATGGAGGTGTAGTACAGAAAAAAAATGTGTATAATCCTTTATTATCAATTAACGATGTACTAAGACCTATAGGAGTTTATTAATGGTTGAGAAAACAATACAGCAATTTAAAGATAACCTTGAAATAGAAGAAGTTGGGCAATCTATAGAATTACCAAAACCAGATAACATGAATAATGGAATAGAAGTTATTCCAGAGGAAGATGGAGGAGTTACTCTTGATTTTGATCCTTCTCAGCAAAAAACAGATCAAACAGATTTTAATGCTAATATATCAGAGTTTTTAGATGATAGCTTATTAACTAAAATATCTACTGATTTACAAGATAACTATGAAGATGACAAAAGTTCTAGAGCTGATTGGGAAGACAGTTATAAAAATGGACTAGATTTACTTGGATTTAAGTATGAAGAAAGAGCAAAACCTTTTGCAGGAGCATCAGGTGTTACTCATCCATTATTATCAGAAGCTGTAACACAATTTCAAGCACAAGCTTATAAAGAATTACTTCCTGCAGGTGGCCCTGTCAGAACACAAGTCATGGGAGATCCTACTCCTGAAATTGAAGCACAATCTGAACGTATTAAGAATTTTATGAACTATCAAATAACTAATGTTATGCAAGAGTTTGACCCAGAACTTGATCAAATGTTATTTCATTTACCTCTTGCAGGTTCAGCTTTTAAAAAGATTTATTATGATGGAACATTAGAACGTGCCGTATCTAAGTTTATACCTGCAGAAGATTTAGTAGTTCCTTATCTTATTTCGGACTTAGAAAGTTGTATGCGTATTACTCACGTTGTTAAAATGAAAAACAACGATTTAAGAAAAAATCAAGTATCAGGATTTTATCGTGATATTGATGTTAGTTCTTCTAGAACAAGTGTTTCAGAAATAAAAGAAAAACAAGATGAAATATCAGGAGTTGAACAAGTATCTTTTAGTGAAGAAGAACATAATCTTTTGGAGATGCATGTTGATTTAGATATTCCTGGCTTTGAAGATAAAGATGCTGAAAATAATAATACAGGTATAATGCTACCTTACATTGTAACAGTTGATCAAGATTCAGGAGAAGTTTTATCTATTTATCGAAATTGGAATCAAGGAGATCCACTTAGAAAAAAGAAACAATATTTTACTCATTACAAATTTTTACCCGGTCTTGGATTTTATGGTTTTGGTTTAATTCACATGCTTGGTGGTTTATCAAGAACCGCTACAGCAGCTTTACGTCAACTTATTGATGCAGGAACTTTATCAAACTTACCAGGTGGATTTAAAGCAAGAGGTCTAAGAGTTAGAGACGATGATGAAGCAATAAGCCCTGGTGAGTGGCGTGATGTTGATGCACCTGGAGGAAACTTACGTGACTCTTTGATGCCTCTTCCATACAAAGAACCAAGTGCAACATTATTTCAATTATTAGGTTTTGTAACAGAAGCAGGCAGACGATTTGCAGGCGTTACAGACATGATGATGGGGGAAGGTGGAAGTCAGCAACAACCTGTTGGAACTACCATGGCTATTTTAGAGCGTGGCATGAAAGTTATGTCAGCTATTCATAAAAGATTACATTATGCACAAAAAGTAGAGTTTAATTTATTAGCAAAAGTATTTTCAGAGTATTTACCTCCTGAGTATCCATACATGGTTGCAGGTGGAAATCAAACAGTTAAGCAAACAGACTTCGACGATAGAGTTGATGTCATACCTGTGTCAGATCCAAACATATTTTCTATGGCACAACGTGTTACACTTGCACAAACACAGTTACAACTTGCTCAGTCTAAGCCTGAGATGCATAATTTACACGAAGCATACAGAAGAATGTATGCAGCTCTTGGAGTTCAAAATATTGAAAAAGTATTGCCTCCTCCACCTCAACCTCAACCCAAAGATCCAGCCATGGAAAATGCAGGTGCTCTTGCAGCACAAAAACCAGTAGCATTTCCTGAACAAGATCATTCTGCACATATTAGAGGTCATAGAGCATTCATGTCATCAAGTTTAGTAAGGCAACAACCTCCAATTATGGCAATGTTACAGGCACATATAACAGAACACGTTGGATTTATGGCTAGAAACATCGTACAAGAAGAGATGGGACCTGAAATAGAACAGATTATGCAAGAAACAGGAGGACAAATACCTCCTGAAATGCAACAACAGATTGAATCAAGAACAGAAAGTGCTGTTGCAGTTAAAATAGCTGAAATAATTGAACAAATGGTAGCTGAAGAGCAAGAAATGTTTGATGAAACAGGTTCAGATCCACTAGTTCAACTAAAACAACAAGAAATTGACTTAAAAAAGAACGATTTGGAGCTAAAAGCCATGCAACAAGGCGAAAAACAAGCTTTAGATGAGAAAAAACTACAACAAAAAGATACTGTTGACAGAGAAAGAATGCAATCTCAAGAAGATATAGCTCAGTTAAAGGCAAATGTAGCTCTTGACAAAGCTGAAGGAGATCGCAATATGGATAGAAGTGAGAGAGCACAAGATAGATTACTTAAAAAAGAACAACAAAGAGAAAATGTGGCTATAAAGCAGTCACAGATGAACAAGGATAGGATATAAAATGGGAAAATTATGTGCAAAAGGTAAAGCTGCAGCAAAACGTAAGTTTAAGGTTTATCCTTCAGCTTATGCTAACATGTATGCGTCTGCAGTATGTTCAGGCAAGGTAACACCAGGCGGTAAAAAAAACAAAAAAGCCGATGGTGGTATGATTGGTGATGGAAATAAGCTTTCACAAGCTAGAAAAAAAGTTTCTAACATGAATATTGGTGGTATTGCAAAAGGATGTGGCGCTGTAATGGAAAATAAAAGAAAATCAACTAGTTATTCATAATGTCTGGTCTTAGAGAGTGGGTTAATCAAAAGTGGGTTGATATAGGAGCTCCTAAAAAAGATGGTAAGTATCAACCATGTGGAAGAAAAAAAGGAGATGGTAGAAAATACCCTAAATGTGTTCCTTTAGCTAAAGCTCAAAAAATGAGTTCTTCTCAAAAATCATCAGCAGTCAAACGCAAAAGAGATGCAGGTAACCCAGGTGGTAAACCAACTAATGTTAAAACATTTAAAGCAAAATCAGGAGGGCTGGCTGTACGTGGTTATGGTATGGCTATGAGATAATGTCAAAGACACCTGCATGGACAAGAAAAGAAGGTAAAAGTAAATCAGGAGGATTAAATGCTAAAGGTATTGCTTCATATAGAGCTGCTAATCCTGGTTCTAAACTTAAAAAAGCAGTTACTAAAAAACCCTCTGAATTAAAAAAAGGATCAAAAGATTCTAGTAGGAGAGCTTCTTTTTGTGCTAGAATGAAAGGTATGAAAAAGAAGTTAACTAGTAAAAAAACAGCAAATGATCCAAATTCAAGGATTAATAAAGCATTAAGGAAATGGAATTGTTAATGAAAGATGATTATTTAAACAATCTTACTGCAGATATTATGAAAAAGGCCTATAAATTAGCCGAAGATAATACAAAGCATCCTGATGATTCAGTTTTCGTTGCGAATGCGTTTTTAAATACAGCAAAAATACTATATACTGAAGCACTCGGTGAAGATTTAACAAAAATGCTATTTAGACAAATAGTAGAACTAGGATTTGATGATCAACCAAGAACAATACACTAAGGAGTAGATGATGAATAAAAATGGAAAATATCCTTCCAAAGGAATGAATGCACTAGCATCAAAAAGACCTGACGTTGCTAAAAAAATAATGGGTTATGATAAAGGTGGTAATGTAAAAGTTGACGAAGTTATTAGAATGCCAAAAGAGATTCAAATACCTGGCATGATGGGTGGCGGAATGATGAATTACAAAGACGGAGGTCACGCTAAAAAAATGATGGGTGGCGGAATGATGAATTATAAAGATGGTGGTTACGCTAAAAAAATGATGGGTGGCGGAATGATGTATAAGGACGGCGGAGACGTTGAAGTTGTAGAACAAGGTGGCAAAGGCTACAAAAAAACAGTGAAGTTTAAATAATGTCAAACGAAAATTGTAACTGTAAAAATTGTGAACACTATTGCCATTGTGCAAATGATAGTGTATGCCCTATAACAGATTGCAATTGTAATAATTGTAAACACTAAGGAGGAAGTAATATGAAACTACTTAAAGATGTTTGGGGATGGATAAAAGAATGGAACGATTGGGGTATGTCAGACTGGATTAAAGCTGGTGTGGTTGCTGTAGTTGCTATAATTATTTTATCTAAAGTTATTAGCTAAATGCTATCCCTTTTATTAAAGCCATTGATAGGCGTTGCTAGCAACGCCGTCAGTGGATATATAGAAACTAAAAAAGCTAAGACAGAATTAAAACTTACAACTATAAAAGCAACTCAGAAGTTAAAAGAAGATCAAATCGCAGGCAAAGTTGCTTGGGAGGCTTCGGCAGTAGATCAGATGAAAGGGTCGTGGAAAGACGAGGTAAGTTTAGTGGTGTTACTTTTACCTGCCGTGCTAGTATTCACACCTTGGCAAGAACACATTCATAAAGGCTTTGTTGCCTTACAGGATTTACCATCGTATTACCACAATTTATTATACATTGCTATAAGTGCAAGTTTTGGAATAAAAGGTGCACAAGGAGCTGCAAAATTATTTAAAAAGTAACATATGGATCCAATAGAATTATTAGAATTTATAAACAAAACCATTAGAAATAAGAGACAAGATATCAGCGAAGTTATCTTGACAGGTGGTGCTCAAGACTATAATACTTATAGTAATCTAATAGGACAGTTAAAGTCATTAGATTATATTGAACAAGAAACACAAGATTTCTTGCAAAAAAGGAGAATAAATGTCGAAGAGCACAAAGATACCTGACAGAGTTTTAAACTTTGATAAAGGTGCGACTGAAGAAGTCAAACAAAAACAATTAGATCCCGAAAATATAAAAGATAAGCTACCTAAACCAACAGGTTGGAGAATAATTATATTACCTTACAAAGGTACAGGTAAATCTAAAGGTGGTATTATTTTATCAGATCAAACAGTAGAAATGCAATCAGTAACTACTACATGTGGTTATGTATTAGCAGTGGGTCCTGATGCTTATAAAGATTTAAACAAATTCCCGGAAGGTCCGTGGTGTAAAGAGAAAGACTGGGTTATCTTTGGTAGATATGCAGGTTCTCGTCTTCAAATTGAAGGTGGAGAAATTCGTATTTTAAATGATGACGAAATTTTAGCAACAATCAGTAATCCTGAGGATATACTGCATTTATATTAACATGGAGGAACCATGCCTGAACAAGCAATAAATACGACATTCGAAGAGCCTGTAGTTAATGTTCCTACAGAAGGTGATAACGTTGATGTTGAAGTAAAACAAGATGATAAGCCTGAAGTAGAGATACAAGAACCACAAGCCAAAGAAGGTGAGTTAGAAGATTATAGTGATAAAGTTAAAACTAGAATAGCTAAACTTACAGGAAAACTTCGTGAGACTGAAAGACGAGAAGAAGCTTCTTTTAAATACGCAAAGCGTGTTGCAGAAGAAAACAAAAAGTTAAAAGCTGAAAAAAACAGTATAGATGATAGCTATATTGATGAGTATAAAGCTAGAACAGAGATTGAAACAGCTAAAGTCAAGGATGACTTACAAAGAGCAATTGAGTCTAATGATGTTGAAGCACAAGTGTCAGCACAGGCGTCTCTCGCTAACTTAGCTATTGACAATCAAAGGGTTTTAGCTACAACTGAAGCTAGGAAAGTTTCTAAAGAAGAGGAAATTCAACAAGAAATACCTGTTGAACAACCTCTTAAACGTAAAGATCCTAAGGCAGAAGCCTGGGCCGAGAAAAACACTTGGTTTGGTCAAGACGAAGCAATGACTTATGCTAGTTTTGGTGTCCATAAAAAAGTAGTTGAAGAAGGCTTTGATCCGAACTCAGATGATTACTATTCTGAGATTGATTCTAGGATGAGAAAAGAGTTTCCCCATAAATTTGATGGGGTTCAAAACACAGGCGCTACAAAGCCCGTTCAATCTGTAGCATCTGCTGGTCGCTCAACAGCGCAATCATCTGGACGCAAAACAGTTAGACTAACCCCGAGCCAAGTTCATATCGCCAAAAGACTTGGAGTACCTCTGGAAGAATACGCTAAATACGTGAAGGAGTAATAGCAATGGAAGATAATACAACCAAGAAGACCTCACGCACTGATAATTCTCGTGAAAAAACAAAGAGAAATCAACCTTGGCGCCCACCATCAAGCTTAGAAGCGCCTGAAGCACCGCCAGGATTTAAACATAGGTGGATTAGAGCAGAGACTCTAGGTACAGACGACAGGAAGAACATGGCCGCAAGACTAAGAGAAGGTTTTGAGCTAGTTCGAGCTGACGAATACCCAGACTTTGCCGCTCCAACTATTGATAATGGCTCGCATGCAGGAATTATAGGTGTAGGTGGATTAGTGCTTGCTCGTATACCTAACGAGATTGTTGAATCAAGAGCAGAGTATTTTGCCGAACAGACAAAAACTCAAGAAGAAGCTGTTGATAATAATCTTTTTAAAGAGCAGCATCGAAGTATGCCCATCTCTTCTGAAAGGAATAGTAGGGTTACTTTTGGTGGTGGTAGAGGAAATAAGAAGTAATTCTTAAAATGCCTCCTATCACTATAACTTATAACAACAATAAAAACCTAACTGGTTTTATAGGAGGACTTAACCATGGCAAATAACGATGCCCCTTTCGGGTTTAGACCTGCAAAGATGATTGGTGGAGCAGCATTTAATGGTGGCCAAACAAGTTATGGAATTGCAAGTGAATATAATACAAATATATTTACAGGCGATGCAGTTGAATTGCACACTGACGGTACAGTAACCGTTGGAGCAGCAGCAGCTACTAACTTAATAGGCGTATTCAACGGATGTTTTTTTACTAATTCCGCAGGAGAACCTACATTCTCAAAACACTGGCCTGCTAGCACAGTAGCAACTGATGCAGTAGCCTTTGTAATAGACGACCCAAACGTGGTCTACGAAGCACAAGAAGATAGCACAAATATTGGAGCCTCATGGCCTGCCAATAGAGGTTCTAATGCTGATTTAGTATCTACTCACGCAGGTAGCACAGCAACAGGACGTTCAAAGCAAGAGCTAGACTCTAGTACCATTACTAATGCTACGGCACAGTTTAGAATCGTAGATGTTTGTACAACTGAAGTAAACAATGACACAGCAAGCGCAAATGGAAACTATCTCGTTAGAATTAACGAAGGTCTTCATTATGCTAATACTGCTGGTATCTAATAGGAAGGACTAATAGATGGCTATATCAAGAAGTCAACTTGTCAAAGAGTTGGAACCTGGTCTTAATGCATTATTCGGTCTAGAATATGCAAGATACGAGCAGGAATGGGCACAGATATTTGATGTCGAAAGTTCAGACAGAGCTTTTGAAGAAGAAGTCGAATTATCTGGGTTCGGTTCAGCACCAGTGAAAGCTGAAGGAGCAGGCGTACAATTTGACGATGCTACAGAAGCTCACACTAGTCGCTACACACATGAAACAATTGCTTTAGCATTTGCGATCACTGAGGAAGCAGTAGAGGATAACCTTTACGATAGCCTTAGCTCTAGATACACAAAAGCTCTAGCACGTTCAATGTCTAACGCTAAAGAAATTAAGGGTGCAAACATTTTAAACAATGCTTTTAACTCTTCTTTCACAGGCGGTGACGGTGTTGAACTTTGTTCAACTGCACACTTAACAGTGTCAGGTGGTAACTACGCTAACGAACTATCAACATCTGCTGATTTAAACGAAACATCATTAGAGCAGTCATTAATTGACATCGCAGGCTTTATTGACAATCGTGGTTTAAAAGTAGCAGTAAAACCTACTAAGATGATCATTCCGGTCAATCTTCAGTTTGTTGCAGAAAGACTTATGAAGAGTCAATTAAGAGTTGGCACATCAGATAATGATCTTAACGCTATCGGTAACATGGGAATGATCCCTGGCGGATACGTTATAAATCATTACTTAACTGATACCGACGCATTCTTCTTAAAGACAGATGCACCAAACGGTCTGAAGCATTTTAATCGTTCACCGATTAAAACTTCAATGGAAGGTGATTTTGATACTGGTAACGTAAGATACAAAGCTAGAGAGAGATATTCATTTGGATTCTCAGACCCTAGAGGTATTTTCGGCTCACCAGGAGCATAACAAAACTTATAGAATGGGCGTAATAAATACGCCCATTCTTATTGCAAATCTCATTTAAAACTGTATACATAAATAGAATAACTACATAGACTGCTTATGCAGACGATATAGAGACTATGTGGTAAGGTCTATATAACCAAGGAGGTTTTAAAATGGCAAACTCAACATTTAGTGGTCCAATAAGATCAAAAGCTGGATTTAATGTAATTAATGAAGCTAATGATACAGGAGCAATTACAGAAACTGGTTTCTCTGTAAACTCAACAGGACAACTTATTTCACTAGGAACCAGAAAAATACAAACATTCGCAATAGATTTATCTGCAACAAATGCAGCATCAGTTACTTATGGTGATAATGATGTTCTAGTAGAACTAGGTGAATTAAACACAGATCATCCAGATGCTTTAGTAACAGCAAGTAAGTTCTTTATTCATAAAGTAGTTCTTGGTATTACAACTGCAGCAGCAAGTGATGCTCAATCACTAGCTAACTTACAATTATCTGCAACTTCAGGTACAGCTACTAATACTGCTATATCTTCAGGAACTGAAATTGTAGGAGCAGGTGTTGCATCATTTAATCCAAGAATTTCTGCTACTGATTCAGTAACAGAAGTTGATATTGACCTTGATGCTACTGCTGGTCTTTTTCACGTATTCACACCAAACATTACCGCAGCTATTGCAAGTAAACACTTGTACTTAGGTGCTGGTGCAGCAGCTGATGCAGCTTTAACTGCTTTTCGTGGAACACTTGAAATAGAATATTCAGTATACTAAAAAATTAGTGGGGCTTCGGCCCCACAGTTCTTAATTAAGGAGGGAACATGGCAGACGTAGTAACAGGACCGACAATCCTACAACAAAACGACAATCGTGTCGTAATTAAAATAGTCAATCAATCAGATGGATCAGGTGGCACTACAGTTTTTGGTGATGTATCAGCATTAACTGCTAGACAAGATGGAACTGCAGTAGCACATTTAGGACTATTAAGAGTTTGGTTCTCATGTCAAGGCGGAGATGGAGGAGACTCTTATGCTCGTTTAGATGAAGAAGATGATGATGGAGATATTCCTGTAATAGGTTTAACAGGAACTGGATATTGGGATTTTAGAGAGTTTGGTGGAATACCTGCTGATAAATCTAATAATACCAATGAAAGTGATGTTAATCTTGTAGTACCAGGAGCTGCTGATTCAGGAAATATGTACACAATAATAGCAGAGTTTCAAAAAATTTATTAATAATATATGGCTACTTCTGGCACAACATCATTTGATCTAAGTATAGAAGAGATCATTGCAGAAGCATTTGAAAGATGTGGTCTTTCAGTGCGTTCTGGTTATGATTTAAAAACTTCTAGAAGATCTTTAAATCTTTTATTTGCTGAATGGGCGAACAGAGGATTAAATCTTTGGACTATAGAACAAAGAACAAAAACTCTTACAGCAGGCACAACTTCATATGATTTAGATACAGATTTAGTAGATATACTTTCAGCAGTTTTATTTACAGCAGACGATACTGCTGTTGATAAACAATTAGAAAGATTAAGTCGTGCTGAGTATTTACATATATCTAAAAAAACAACACAGTCTGTTTCAACTCAATATTATTTGGAAAGATCTATTACTCCAAAATTATATTTGTATCCTACACCTGATGCAGCTGACACATTCAAATATTATGCATTAACAAGAATACAAGATGCAGGAAGTTATAGTGGTAATGCAGAAGTTCCTTTTAGGTTTTTACCTTGTCTTGTTGCAGGCCTGTCTTATTACATAGCAATGAAAAAAGCACCAGATAGAATACAATTATTAAAACAAGTTTATGAAGATGAATGGCAAAGAGCTTCTGCTGAAGATAGCACTCGCTCTAGTATAAAGATAGTACCTAAGATAGGGGTTATGTAATGGCATACGCAAGTGGTAAATATTCAAAAGCAATTTCTGATAGAAGTGGTATGGAGTTTCCCTATAAAGAAATGATTACGGAATGGAATGGTTCTTTTGTTCACAAATCAGAGTTTGAAGCTAAACATCCTCAAGAAGAACCTACTACACACAAAGCAGATGGTGAGGCTTTACAAGATGCTAGTCCTGATAGAGTAGAACCTGTAGAAGTATTAGTAGGAGAGAAAATGTTTTTTGAAAATAATAATAGTATGGTTCCACAGACAAACAATGTAATTAAAATGCGAATGAAAGTTAATAACGTAACAGTGAGTATATCATGACAACTTATGCAGAACTAACACAACAAATTTTAGATTATACAGAAGTAGGCACAGATGTATTAACATCTACAATAACAAATGACTTTATAGAACATGTAGAAAACAGATTATTTAGAGAGGTAGATCTAGATGTATTTAAATCTAATCAATCTGCTAATTTAGCATCTAGTAATCCTTTTTTAAGTTTACCAGGTGGTATTATACCTACTCCCGAGTCTTTAGGAACTATTAGAACTATGCAAATTTTTCCTGCTTCAGGAACTCCTATTAGAACTTTTCTAGAACAAAGAGATGTTAGTTTTATTACTGAATATGCTCCTGACAGAACTGATACAGGAACACCTGTGTATTGGGCATGGTTTGATCATAATTCTTTAGTAGTTGCACCAACTCCAGATTCTGCTTATAATGTTGAATTAGGAATTACTAGATTACCAACAAGATTATCTAGTACAAACACTGAGACTTGGTTGAGCACAAATGCTCAATCAGCTATGTTGTACGGATGCCTTGCCGAAGCCTTTAAGTATTTAAAGGGCCCAGCAGAAATGCTGCAAATAAACGAACAATCATATCAAAGGGCTGTCCAAGAATTAGCTATGGAGCAACAAGGACGACACCGACGAGATGAGTATATGCACGGGGCTTTAAGAACCCCCATTAAATCAATAAGTCCATAAGGAGGATAAAAAATGTCGATAACTCAAGCTGTTTGCACAAGTTTTAAACAAGAGTTACTTGTGGGTACGCATAATTTTACTGCAACCTCAGGTGACACTTTCAAAATTGCGCTTTACACAAGTTCAGCTTCTTTAGATGCCACAACAACAGCATTTAGCACAAGTAATGAAGTATCAAACTCAGGAACGTATAGTTCTGGAGGAGGCACTTTAACAAGTGTAACTCCCACAACATCAGGTACAACAGCACTTTGTGATTTTGCTGATATATCATTTACATCTGCAACAATTACTGCAAGAGGAGCTTTAATTTATAATAGTTCTGATTCTAATAAAGCAGTAGCTGTTTTAGATTTTGGTGGAGACAAAACATCTACAAGCGGAACATTTACAATTCAGTTTCCAACTGCAGATGCAAGTAACGCTATATTAAGATTAGCATAGGAGAAAAATTTAAATGGCTTTAGTCATTAATGATCGTGTAAAAGAAACTACTACAACTACAGGCACAGGAGCAGTTGCTCTTGGTGGTGCTGTTACTGGTTTTGAAACCTTTGCTTCAGGTGTAGGTAATTCTAATACTACATATTATGCAATTGTTCATCAAACTGCTAATGAGTTTGAAGTTGGTCTTGGAACATTAGATGGTGATAGTTCAGATCTTACACGTACGACTGTTATATCAAGTTCTAATAGTGATAGTGCAGTTGACTTTGCTGCAGGAACTAAAGATATTTTTTGTACAGTTCCCGCAAGCAAATTAATATTTGAAGATGCTAGTAATGATGTAACAATTGGACGTAATTTAACCGTAACAGGAGATTTAACAATATCAGGTGATGATATTGTTATGGGTACAAATACTTCAGGACATATCCTTGTTGCTGATGGTACAAACTTTAATCCTGTGGCAGTTACAGATTTATCAGCAATATCTACTATTGCAAGTGGAGATACTTTATTAGCAGTAGATGCCTCTGGTGGAGGTTTAAAAAAAGTTTCAAGAAGTGTACTTGTAGCAGGATTAGCTACATCTAGTGCATTAAATAATATTTCAGAAGATGATACTCCACAACTAGGTGGTAATCTAGATATGAATGGTTCAGATATTGTTACTACTTCTAATGCAACTATTGACCTAGCACCTAATGGTACAGGAACAGTTGTTGTACGAGGCAATACAAATTCTGGAGCAATAGTATTTAATTGTGAATCTAACTCACATGGACAAACTGTTATTGCACAACCTCATTCAGCAGGTGTTACGAATACTATGTTGTTACCTGCAGGAGCTAGTTCAACATTAGTATCTTTAGTATCGACTGATACATTAACAAATAAAACTTTAACCTCTCCTAAAATTAATGAAGATGTAGCAGTAACTTCAACAGCTACAGAGTTAAATTTATTAGACGGAATTACAGCAGGTACAGTATCTGCTTCGTTGGCAGTTATTGCAGATTCTGATAAAGATATATCAGGATTTAGAAATATTACTCTTAGTGGAGAACTAGATGCAGGTTCATTAGATGTTTCTGGTGATGCAGATATTGATGGTACATTGGAAGCAGATGCTATTACAATAGCAGGAGTAACTCTTGCAGAAACAATTTCTGACACTGTAGGAGCAATGGTTAGTTCTAACACAGAAACAGGTATTGCAGTAACTTATGATGATTCAGATAATACTTTAGATTTTGTTATAGGTGCAGGAAGTATTGTTAATTCCATGTTAGCAGATGATGCAGTAGGAGCAGATGAGTTAGCAGCAAATGCTGTAGTCAATGCAAGTGTGGCATCAGGAGCAGCAATAGTAGATACAAAATTAGCAACAATAGCAACAGCTAACAAAGTAAGTTTAACAGCAGTTGATATTGATGGTGGTGCAGATATTGGAGCAGATTTAACTACATCTGATTTAATTGTAGTGGATGATGGTGCAGGTGGTACAAATAGAAAAGCCGCATTATCTAGAGTAGTAACATTAATGGCAGCTAACTTGGAAGACCCCACAGCATTAGCGATTGCATTAGGATAATAGGAGGATAGATGGCAAATACGTTCAAAACAATAACTAAAGCAGGAGTAACTAGTGCTGACGTTATTTATACAGTAGCAAGTAGTACAACAACCGTACTTCTTGGTATTATGATAGGTAACACAACAACTAGTCAAATTACTGTAACAGTTAGTTTGGCTTCAGATACTTCCAATAGAGCAGGAGCAAATAACGAAGCTAATCAAACAGTTGAATTAGTGACCAATGCACCCGTTCCTGTTGGTGGAACTTTGGAATTGTTAGCGGGAAATAAAGTTGTGATGGAAACAACTGATGCTCTTTCACTAACATCTTCAGCAGCAGCAGACATAATTTTATCAGTAATGGAGATTACATAGAATGGGATATCTTGGTACACCTATAGATACCAACAATACTTTTCAGTCTTTACAAGGTAAAAGGTTTAGTGGTAATGGCAGTGCGACTGCTTTCACATTAGATGTAGCACCTACTTCAACATTTGACATAGAAGTCTTTGTAGAAAATGTAAGACAAGACCCGAATAGTGCTTATAGCTTAAGTGGTGTTACACTTACTTTTGCAGCAGCACCTGGAAATGGTACTAATAATATTTATGTCATTCATCAAGCAAAAGCTGTAGCTACAATTAGTGCAGGAGAAGGAACAGTACAGGCTTCTTCTTTTTCTAATGATGTTATATCAGGACACACAGCTTTAGCTGCAATTCCTGCAACAACTGATGAGTTATTAATATCTGACGCAGGAACAATAAAAAGAATAGACGCACAGTTTTTTCAAAATACACCTAGTTTTTATGCTACTCTAACAAGTGACCAAGTAGTAGCAAACAATACTTTAACTAGAATAAACTTTGATGTTGAACAATGGGATTCAGATGGGAAATATGATAATAGTTCTAACTACCGCTTTACTCCAGGAATAGTAGGAAAATATGTATTTTTTATGGCAGCTTGTTTTGAAAGTAACATAGATGATGGTCATACTGCTGCTGTAAGACTTCGTAAAAATGGAAGTAATTTTTTAATATCTGGACAACAAAAAATTTATTCTTCTGCTGCTTCACAAACCATGAGAGTTGAAGGAACAGGTATTATAGAATTAGATGCAGACGATTATATAGAAATGTTTGTTCAACATACATCTGGAGAAAACACTAATGTTAGGAATACAGAATCTGGATTTGGAGCATACAAATTAATAGGAATTTAATATGGCTAGTTTATACACAAAAGTAAAATTATATATAGAGGCAAACTCTAAAACTTGGGATGATGAAAAAGTATCTTTACAAAATGATGGTAGTGGAGATTACATAAAATCATGGACATATGAAGGACTTGCAAAACCAAGCGATTCACAAATAGCTTCGTATGAGACCGCAGGTAATACAGCAGAAACTTTGATAAGTGTTTTAAAAAAAAGAAAAACAGAGTATTTAACATGGCAGGAACAATTAGATAAATTATATCACGATATTGATGATGGTAAATTAGATAAAACAGGTTCTTGGTACACGCATATTAAAGCAGTGAAAGACGCAAACAGTAAGGGGTAACTATGGCTTTCGGAGAAGTAGGAACAGCCTTATCTAAAATAAAATCACCTGCAGTTAATCTTGCAGATACTTTTGCTTTTAGTGGTACAGTAACAGGATTTGATAAAACACCTTTAACTTTACTATCTACATTTACATCTGATGGTTCTGACGATAATGCAACATTTAATAGTTCTCTTATAACATCTACTTTTGATGAGTATTTATTTATATTCAATAATATACACCCTGAAACTGATGGAGCAGAATTAACTTTTAATGTAAGTATTGATAACGGCTCTAATTATAATATTGCAAAAACTTCTACTGCTTTTTGGTCAGAACAAGTAGAAAGTGGCGGAGGTCAATTACAATATAGAACAGGTCAAGATTCAGCACAGGGAACTGGAGAACAAATCATTATGAACGATTTAGGTAATGGAAATGATGAAGCAGGTGCAGGTGTTATGCGATTGTTTAATCCTAGTTCTACTACGTTTGTAAAACATTTTATATGTAGACATCAATATTATCACTTTGGTAGTGCAAATGGTAATACGGCAGGATATGCAATTGATAACTATACTACAGGATATGCAAATACAACTTCTGCTATTAATAATATTAGATTTATAATGTCATCTGGAGAAATACAAGGTGGTACAATTAGTTTGTTTGGAGTAGCGTAATGGCACTTAGTAAATTTAAACCTGCATCTTTTGATTTGACAGACAACTATGCATTTACAGGCACAACAACTGGAGCAACAGGTACAAATCAATTAGTGTTAATTAAAACTTTAACGGCTAGTTCTAGTGGTGACTTAACTTTTGTAAATGGTGCAAGTAGTGTTGTTTTAGATAATACATATAAAACATATTTATTTAAATTTATTAATATACACGCTTCTGGAGATGAAGTAGATTTACAAGTAGGATTTAGAGATGGCGGAAGTGCCTATGACGCTACTAAAACTACAACGTATTTTGAAGCTATTCATGATGAAGGGGACAGCACCGCTCAAGTTAGTTATATAGATGGTTTAGATATTGCTCAAGGAACAGGATTTCAAACTATACTTAGATATTTAGGAAATGATAATGATGAAAGTTCTAGTGGAGAAATGTATTTATTTAATCCCTCATCTACAACTTTTGTAAAAAATTTTATGTCAGAAAGTATAACTTTAACAACTAATGGATATGTAAATCATCTTCATGTTTCAGGATATTGTAATGTAACAGCAGCAATAGATGCAGTACAATTTAAAATGTCGTCAGGTAATGTAGATTCAGGAACAATTAAACTTTATGGAATATTATAATGTCACTTAGTAAGGTACAAGCAGAATCTATTGACCTAACAGCTACCTATGCTTTTAGTGGCACAGTTACAGATACAGTAACTAGGAACTTAGTTTTACTTCAAACATTAACAGCTAGTTCTAGTCCTACTTTAAGTTTTACTAGTGGTATAGATAATACCTATCAAAGTTATGTATTTAAATTTATAAATTTACATCCTTCAGCAGGTACTTACTTATTATTTAATGGTAGCTTAGACACAGGAAGTAATTATAATGTTGCAAAGACTTCCTCATTTTTTCAAACAAGGCATGATGAGGATGATTCACCTACTCAACTTTCTTATGAAACGGGAAAAGACCTTGCTCAAGGAACTGGTTTTCAATGGTTAGTGCCATATGTGGGTAATGGCAATGATGAATGTATGGTGGGAGAATTACAATTATTTGACCCTAGTTCAACAACTTTTGTAAAACATTTTACATCCCAAACAAATGGTTATGGTGAGGCAGGCAGTTACGGAGGTTTTGTTGCGGGATATTTTAATACAACATCAGCCATAGATGCCATACAGTTTAAAATGAATAGTGGAAACATAGATTCAGGAACCATAAAAATGTATGGTGTTCTGTGATCATTAATGGTATAAAATGGAGAGGAGTCAAAAATGCCTAGATATCATAATATAAACGGAGTAAAGGTACAGTTTACTGATGCTGAAGAAACAGCAAGAGACAACGAAGAAGCAGCATGGGCAAATGCAGCACCTGCTAGAGCCTTAGAAGAATTAAGAAGTAAGAGAAATAGACTCCTTGTAGAAACAGATTACTTAGCTTTGTCAGATAGTACACTTACTGATAACATGAAGACATATAGACAAGCATTAAGAGATTTACCATCAGGTAAAGATACAGTAGCCAAGTGTGAAAACGCAACATGGCCAACAAAGCCATAGGAGAGATAAATGAGTAAAACAAAAGTAGATTCAACAGGAATAGATTTAAGCGATACCTTCGCATTTACAGGTACAACAACTGGAGTAACAAGTTTATCAACAGCTACTGGTTCTCCACCAAGTTACTCTGCAAGAGCATTTATTAACTTTAATGGTGAAGGAACAGTTGCTATTCGAGCTAGTGGAAATGTTAGCAGTCTCACAGACAATGGTACAGGCGATTATTCAGTAAATTTTAGTACTAATATGCCTGATGTTAATTATACGGTTGTTGCTATTGGTGCCGTTTCTACTGACAACGCAAGAAGAATATCAGGTTTAGGTCCTCGTGCTACAGGTGGTGGATTTGATGGAGATGCAGCTTATGCAGTAGGTAGTATAAGGCTTAGTCATGCTATAGGTGATTCTGGTAGTGGAAATGCGGCAACAAATAATGTACAAAATGGAAATGTAGTTATACTTAGGTAGGTTAAAAATATGAATAAAAGAATAATATATAAAAATTCAGACGGAACAGTAGGAATAATAGTTCCTGCAGAATGTGATTTAACAGTAGAACAAATAGCACTTAAAGATGTACCCACAGGATTAAAGTATAAAATTGTAGATGTATCAGATATATCTAGTGATAGAACTTTTAGAAATGCTTGGACTATTGATGTATCTGAATTGACAGACGGGGTAGGAGACTAATGGGTATTACAATAGATATAACAAAAGCCAAAGAAATTTGGAAAGATAAAATTAGAACAGCTAGAGAACCTAAACTAATAGCTTTAGATATTGAATTTATAAAGGCTCAAGAGGCAGGTTCAGATACCTCTGCTATTATAACTAAAAAAAATGAATTAAGAAACTTTCCTGCACAGGTAGATTCAAAAACAACAGTAGATGAAATTAAAGCGGTTTGGGACACAGATAAACTAGGGGATAAATAATGGCATATATAGGACAATCAATTAAAAACGGAACATTTACCACACTAGATACAAGTGGTAATACCTACAATGGTTCTAATACAGCCTTTGCTCTAGGTACACAGGTAGGTTCCCCTGCACAACTCCTCGTGTCTCACGATGGTGTAATACAGAAACCAGGAACAGACTATACTTTGTCTACAGGTGGTACAGCAATTACATTTACTACAGCACCTGCAAGTGGAGCATCAATCTTTATTGTAGAGATATCTGGTGCAGTCGGAGGACCTCTAGGTTCTGACCTTAATGGTTCAGAGTTAATATTAGATGCAGATGGTGACACAAGTCTTCATGCAAGTACAGATGACCAGATAGATGTTAAGATTGCAGGAGCAGACGATTTTAAATTTTCAGCTAACGCAATGAATGTATTATCAGGCTCAACCTTAACAGTAGATTCAGGTGCAACATTAACAGTATCAGGTAGTACAAACTTAGCAAACACACCTGCTTTTTTTGCTGTATCAGCCACTAATCAATCAATATCTCATGACACTTGGACTAAACTAGTACTTGGAACAGAAACTTTAGATTCAGATAGTAAATTTGCTAATAGTAGATTTACACCTACAGTAGCAGGTTATTATCAACTAACATTAGGAACTTATATACCTAATGTAGACAGTGCTGAGATTGCACAAATTAGTTTTTATAAAAATGGTTCTGATTATCAGTATGGAAAACATTATCATCAAGGTAATGATTCTAATGGAGATAGATTTTTATCAACTACATCTTTTTTCTATTTAGATGCAAATGACTATGTTGAAGGTTATGCGTATCACAATGAAGGTGGAACACAAAACGCAACAGCCGCCAACACATTCATGTCAGGATTTAAAATTATAGGAGTATAATATGGCAAACTTATCTACAAAAATTAAATTATATATAGAAGCAAACTCTGCAACATGGGATGCTACAAAAGTATCTTTACAAAATGATGGTAGTGGAGATTATATTAAAACATGGACATATAGTTTTACTAAACCAACTGATTCTCAAATAGCATCATATGAATCTGCAGGTAATACAGCAGAAACTTTATCAGGTGTCTTAAACAAAAGGCAAACAGAATATCCGTCAATCCAAGACCAATTAGATATGCAATATTGGGATAATGTTAACTCAACAACTACTTGGAAAGACGCAATAGCTAAAGTTAAATCAGATAACCCTAAAGGATAAATATGTTATTAGGACACGGAGCAATAGGACAATTTGGAGTAGCAGAAGCGCTACCTGGAACTGTTATTAATGCAGGAACTGTTGAACTGACTCTAGGTCAAAGCATAGGAACTGTGGGTTCTGGTACATTAGGTATGACAGGATCTGCTGTGTTTGCAACAACAGGACCTGGAATTACTTCAAGTATAGGTAATGAAACAGTTACAGCAGGAGCAAATGTTTCCTCTACAGGTAGTCAATTTGCTGCTAGTATTGGAGATGAGACAGCATTTGGTGAATCATTTCAAAATATTATTAACTTTAGTTTAGGAACACCAAACTTCTTTTTATGGAGTGAGATAGATGATTCTCAAACTGTAACATGGATTGATGTAGAACCAGGGAGCACAGATTAATGGCCAATGACGCAACAGTAAGTTTATCAGTAACATTATTACCAGATGAGATAGCTACCACTATTAGTGGTTCAATGACAGTTACCCCTGATGATGTCAACGATAAATGGTATTATAAGAAGACTGCTGTTACTACAACAAGTGCAGATCTCATAGCAGGCCATTTTTTAGATTATACAGCAGTAGATCAAGATACAGCTCCGACAGCTATAGCTACAGGAGACAAAGTCAAGTTTTTATTTGTTAAAAATACTAGCACTGCGGACGGCATTATGTTATCAATAGATGCAGGAACAGCAGCTTTTAACTTAGCTGATGGCATATTTATAGGACCAGAGCAATCATGGTTTGGAAGATTACCTAACGTAACTGTAGCAGACATCCATGCTATTAGTTCAGATATAGGTGACGCAGGAGATGCAAGTGCTACTTGTATCGTAGCTGCATTATTGGATGACGTAGGATAGGATTAAAACATGGCATCAACATACTCAAGCTCACTTAATTTAGAAATCCAAGCTACCGGTGAAAACTCTGGAACTTGGGGTACAATTACCAATAATAATTTACAAAAAGTAGAATCAGGGGTCAAAGGCTATGTCTCTGTTGCAGTAGCAAGTACGACTGATGCTTTAACAGTTGCTGATGGTACAACTGCAGATGAGCAAAGTAATGCTATTATAAAATTAACAGGCACACTAACAGGTAATACTACCATGCAATGTGAAGCCGTAGAGACTTGGTATATTGTTGATAATGCAACAAGTATGAGTACACACACTCTAGGTTTTAAACCTGCAGGTGGTACAGCAACGAACCTTGTAGCAGGATCTAAGCATATACTTTATTCCGACGGTTCTACAATGTTTGATGTTTTGGCTGACGCAGGCAATGTCAAAGCTAATGGAACACTAACAGTATCAGGTAACACTTCTCTTGATGGGGGTACTTTTGTTTTTAATGAATCTAGTGCTGATGTAGATTTTAGAATTGAAGGTAATGGTGATGCAAACTTATTTTTCACTGATGCAGGTAATGATAGAGTAGGTATAAAAACAGCTTCTCCTTCTACAGAACTACATGTTGTTGGTGGTATTAAAGCAACAGGTTCTATTGACTTTGATGGTGGTGGATTTACTTTTAATGATTCAGGTGCTTCAGTAGATTTCAGAGCTGAAACAAATACTTTAGCTAACGCATTTTTTATTGACGGTTCTGCAGACAAAATTGGTTTTGGAACAAACACACCTGCTAATGCAAGTGTAGAAATTAATCAAGCTAATACTTCAGGAGCTATTGCTTGTTTATCTCTAGATCAAGATGATCAAGATCAAGAGTTTCTATATTTTGAGGGTACTTCAGCTAGTGATAGTAGTGCTAGTTTATCTTCTTCAACTGCTGAAGCTAGTAGTAAAGCAGGAGCATTAAGAATTAACATAGGCGGAACAGATCGTTGGATTAGATTTTATGAAACAGCAGTATAGGAGCTACAATGCCTTTAACAAAATTGCAAATAGCACCTGGTATAGATAAACAAAATACTGAATACGGTGCAGAAGGACGATGGATAGATTGTGATAATGTTCGTTTTAGATACGGACTTCCTGAAAAAATTGGTGGTTGGACAAAAGTAACAACTGATGCACTTGTTGGTGCAACTCGTGCTATTTTAACTTGGTCAGATCTAAATGGTGTTAAGTACGCTATGTACGGCACAAACAAAAAACTTTATATTTATTCTGAAGGAAGTTATGCTGATATAACTCCCACTCGTGCTACAGGTAGTATCACACAATTTGGCACTACTAATACATCTTCAACGGTTACTGTAACAGACGCTGATCACGGAGCATTAATAGGTGACTTTGTTACTATATCTAGTGTTAGTGGAGCTATTGGTGGTTTATCACAGGCTAATTTACAAGGTGAATTTGAAATTCTTACAGTTCCTTCTACAAGTACATATACAATAGAGGCTCCTGCAAATGCTACATCAACTACAACAGGAGCAACAGCTACAGCAACCTATCAAATTAATACAGGATCTGCTGTATCTTTGTTTGGATATGGTTGGGGTGCAGGTACCTGGGGAGCATCTACTTGGAACTCAACAAGATCAGGATTAACAGGAGGACAAGGTGTGTTGTTGGAATCAGCAAAGTGGTCTCTTGATACTTGGGGAGAAGATGCTTTAGCATTACAATTTAATGGTGGTCTTTATTATTGGGATACATCAAGTGGATTATCTAGTAATTTAGCGGCTGTAACTAATGTATCGACAGCTCCTACAAGAAGCAGATTTATGCTTGTGTCAGGTGATGACAGGCATGTTATTTGTTTTGGAACAGAAACAACAATTGGTTCAACAAACACACAAGATAATATGTTTATAAGATGGTCTGATCAAGAACAACAAAATGTTTGGGCACCTTCTGCAACCAATACTGCTGGTTCTAAAAGATTAGTAGATGGTAATTTTATTCAAACAGCAGTTAGATCTAGAGGTGCTGTACTAGTATGGACAGACACAGCTTTATATCAAATGCAATTTATCGGGCCTCCTTTTACTTTTGGTTTTAATCAACTTGGTTCTGCTTGTGGATGTATAGGATTACATGCTGCTGTTGATGTTGGTGGTAACTCGTTTTGGATGGGCACCGATTCTTTTTTTAGATTTGATGGTGCTGTACAAAAAATACCTTGCACAGTGCAAGATCATGTATTTGATGATTTAAATCAAAATGCAAAACAAGATATCTTTTGTGCAGCTAATACAGACTTTAATGAAGTTATATGGTTTTATCCTTCTAAAAATTCTACACAAATAGATAGACAAGTTACTTTTAATTATGCAGAAAATTTATGGTATGTAGGAACGTTAGCTAGAAGTTCTTGGGCAGATCGTGGAGTTTATGATGAGCCTTATGCCGCAGAGTTTGAATCACAAGATACAACAACAACTATTTCTACGATTAATGGATTAAAAGCAGGACGTACTTTTATTTATGCACATGAAGTAGGATCAAATGATGATGGAGCTGCAATGTTAGCTCATATAGAATCAGGTGATGTTGATATTGCAGATGGTGATCAGTTTATGTCTATATCTAGAATTATACCTGACTTTAAATCACAATCAGGAATTGTAGATCTAACATTAAAAACAAGACCTTACCCTGCTGGAAATCAAAAGTCTCATGGTTCTTTTGATATAACAACAAGCACAACAAAAAAAGATACAAGAATTAGAGGTAGACAACTTGCTATAAGAGTTGAAAGCGATGCTATTGATGATGATTGGAGATATGGAACACTTCGATTAGATATTAAACCTGATGGAACTAGAGGACTATAATGGCAAAAATACAAATACCTAGATTACCTCAAGCTGCACAAGAATATAGTCAATCACAAATGAATACAATGATACAAACTCTTGATCAAATGATATTTCTACTTAATAACAGTTACACACCTGAAATATTACGAGATGAAGATGAGCAGATAACATGGTTTTTAGGATAGATGGCAAACTTATATACTAATTATAAAGCTAATTTATCAACAACAGCGTTGACTACAGTTTATACTGTAGGCACTGCTACAACTGCAATATTAAAATCTATTAGAATATCTAACAAAGATGTTAATAATAACTGTAATATATCGTTATTTTTAGTTGACTCTGATGGTGTTAGTTTTCCCTTAGAAACCGATAGAACTGTAAAAGCTAAACAATCACAAGAAATTTTAGCTACAGGAGCAGTTCATGCAGGGTTTGGATCTGTTGATTCATCGCTAGGCAGTCCTACACCTATAGTTTTTAAAGAATCAGAGATTTTAAAAGCTCAGGCACAAAATGGTGGTGATTTAACAGTGATTGTAAGTGTTCTAGAAATAACATAATGTATTGCAAAAGGAGTGATAAATGAGTATAAATGAAGATACAATCGTGGTCGCTGGGAAGAAGGTTCCTAACGTTATAGATGTAGAAAGTTCTACAACTATTAAACACGCCTCAACAGGGAAGGTGTACGAGTCAGAAGACGAAGCTACATCAGATGTCAATGACCCTGCTACCGAAACAACTGAATCTGATATAAAAAGAGATGTTGCTATTTCGGTCAATAAATTGCCTGATATATTTGGAGGAACGAATTAATTATGACTCAAGGACTTGGGGTTTTTCAAGAGCAAGTATCTAAAATTGCTGACTTAGGACGATACGAAGATACCTATATTGCACACGTCGCTGAAGGCGAAACAGTTGTGCCAATGGATGTATTAGATTCTAATCCTCGGTTAAAAGCTTTACTCTTTAATCAAATGTTATCTATGGGCATTGACCCAGAGCGTTACATTGTAGGTAACGAACTCAACTCAATTAATCCTGTTACAGGACAACCTGAATTTTTTCTTAAAAAGATATTTAAAAGTGCTAAGAAGGCACTTAAAAAAATAGCACCTTACGCAGGTACTATCGCAGGAATCATGGGCCTTGGCCCAGCGGCATCAGCTCTGATTGGTGCAGGTGCACCACTGTTAGCGGGTCAAGGAGCAGGAACAGCTCTTGCAGGTGGTCTTGGTGGTTATGGTGTAGGTAAAGCATTTGGTACAGGTGAGTTGGGTAAAAAATTGCCATTTCAAGATTTATTAAATAAAAATCCTAATCCATACGCTCTTGCAAAAGATCGTTCTGTAAATCAAAGCATGTTTGGTCAAATAAAAGATAATTTAGGTGGAACTTCAACATATAAACAGAATTACCTTGATAGGGCTAATCAAAATGCAACTGATACTGCTCTAAGTAAAACTTTAGATGCTGTAGGTGTTAAAGATATTTCAGAGATCAAAACACAAGATCAAAGGGAAGCATTTGACTTTTTTCAAAAACGATTTGCTGCTCCAATAATACCAGAAAAGAAACCTTTCTTTGAAACAACAGCAGGAGGATTAGCTTCTGTGTTTGGTCCAATGGCTCTTGGTGCTGCAGCTAACTATTTTGACAGAGATAAAGACGAAGATTCAAAATTAGATGGTAGTTTTTATGAAGTATCACCAAAGAATCCTTTTATGTTTCAAGGAGCAACAATACAACGTTCTGCAAGTGGAGGCATGATGAGAGATCCAAATGAAATTTATTACGAAGATGCTTATGCGGACGGAGGTCTGTCAAGCCTAGATGAGTTTCCAAGAATGAATGGTCAGATATCAGGACCAGGTGGACCTAAGGATGATTTAGTACCTGCAATGTTAAGTGATGGAGAGTTTGTAATGACAGCTAGAGCTGTAGAAAACGCAGGAGGGCCACAAGCCATGTATAATTTAATGAACAGATTAGACCCTGATTCATCAACAGGAATGGGAGTAGCATAATGGCTGAAGAAATAGTTACCTATAATAGACTCGCTCCTTATATTGAAGAAAGAGGCAAACAATTATTGGGAGCTACCTTTGGTGATCCTAATGCTGTTCAACAAACAGGTGAATCTAACGAAGATTTTCAAGTAAGAAAACTAGGTAGAGCTGCAGTAGCTCAAAATATTCCTGCTTTTCAAATTGCAGGACTTAATCCTCAGCAACAACAAGCCATGTCAATGGCTAGTCAAGGAATTGGTCAATATCAACCTTTTTTAAATCAAGCTTCAGGAACAATTGATCAAGGTATTTCAAGTATAGCAGGATCTCAAGGTATGTTTGCCCCAACTGCAGAAGGCATACAATCTTACATGGATCCTTATCAACAGAATGTAACTCAAAATGCTTTAGCAGAATTAGATAGACAAGGTATATTACAACAACAAGGTATGAATGCACAACAAGTTAGTGCAGGTGCTTTTGGAAGTGAGCGTGCAGGTATTCAAAATGCTGAAATGGGTAGAAATTTATCAGATATTAAATCTAAAAGAATATTTGAAGACTTGTCTAGAAATTTTCAACAAGCACAACAAACAGCTCAACAATCATTTGAAGCACAACAAGGCAGACAAGCTAATGCTGGTCAAATGCTAGGTCAATTAGGTGGACAACAAGCAGGTCTTGGTCAGCTTGGTCAAAATTTATATGGTCAAGATGTTACGAACTTATTAACATCAGGAGCATTGGGACAATCTCAACAACAAAATTCATTAGAAGCTATGAGGCAAACACAACTATTACAAAATCAAGAGCCTTTCCAAAGATTGTCATTTGCTTCTGGTATTTTAACTGGTACCCCTGCTTCACAAATGCAGGTACAGCAACAACCATCTACTAACCCATTCCTACAGGTTGCAGGATTAGGGATCATGGGCCTCGGAGCATACAAAGGTTTTAATACTCAAGGAGCCAATGCACTAATAGGGCAATAATGAGTGTATTAGATCGCAAATTATTTAGAGGTGGAGTGGTTAGATTAAAGCATGGTGGTAATCCATCTATTGATCATGAGTCAGGTGAATTAATAAGTAGCATGCCTCAAACAGAAAAAAATTCTTCAATAACAAATCAACTTCAAGGTATCATGCAAGGTATGAGTGATTTTAGACCGATTGCTCAAGGATTTGCAGATGATTTATTTCCTGTTAAATCTAAAGAAACTTATGAAAAACAAGCTGTGACTTTATTTCCTGATGACTTAGGTGGTCAAAGAGATTTAATTCAACAGCAAAAAAAAGAAGACCTTGCAGCTAGTTTAATTAATTTTGGTTCTCGACTAGTAACAGGAAGAGGTAAGGCACTTGATATATTTGCAACTGCCGCTCAACAAACAGTTCCTGAAATATCTGCAATGCGTCGTGAAACAAGAGGACAAGAAGCTAAACTTGCACAAGCAGAATCTCAAGTTAAAACACAAAGAGCATCTTATGCTTTGAATGAATCACAAAAAGATGCAATGGCTAGAGCTAATGTTATAAGTCAAGCAATGTTTTCTAATTTAGGGTTTTTTCAAGAAATAGCAAAACAAAATAATGCAAATGAATTAGACTTAAAGTCTAAAATTCAATTTGTTAAAAATAAAGTTACAGGATTAAATACAGAGGTAGATTTAAAAACTCTGTTAGCTGATATGGCAAAACCTGAAGAAGAAAGACTATTTAGTAAAGTAGTTGATCCCGATAAACCTTTTGTTATGTATGACAAAATATTTGGAGATAATCGTGTTTTTACTAGCTATGAAGATTTTGCAAAATTAAATGATCAATCTCCTGACAGATTTTCAAATGAAAAAACAGTTGCAGATAATTCTTGGAAAAAAGTTTTTGATTCTTATACAGGTAAAGCTACTTTTGTAAGAGAGTCTGATTTAGATCCAAATCAACATACACCTATTGAAAATACTGAATATTTACAGGCGGTAAATCAACAAACAGGTAGTTTAGAATTTGTATCTAAAAATGTTCCCTTAGATACAAATTTGTACAAACCTATACAACCTGAAACAACATTAGTTGAAGACGTAGAAAATGGAATGTACACACATCCTGTAACAGGTAAATCTATAAGGACACAAGTTAAAAGATTAAAAGGAGGGGATTATTTAATTCCTAATTTAACAGCAGACGGTAAACCAATTTTGCAAGAAAATGGTCATCCTGAATGGATACCTATTGGAACAGCAATTACTGATTTGATTGTAGGAGCAGATGTGACTACAACATCTGAAGATGTGTATCCTGCGGCAAAATTAAACGAACAACTAAGTGGTATTCTTCTTTACGACAGAAACATGCAAAGTATTGATAATGTTATTACCACTTTATTAAAGGATCAAACATTAACAGGTTTCCCAGGATTTCTACAAGATCTAAAACAAAGAAGTGTTGGTATGTTAATAGATGTTATTGCCGCTGATGAAGAGGGAGCGTTAGCTCTTTTAGATGAAGTTAAAAATCAAGTAGAAAGAGCAATACCTGATGGTCAAATTAATATAAGTGACACAGACTTAAATACTTTTGATATTGATAAATTATTTGATCCAAATAGTGCGACATCTCAAACATTTTGGGGTGAGTTTAAACCTGAACTTGCACAAAATAGAGTACGTATTAATGCCATAGCTTACGCAGTGGCTCGTTCTCGTAAATCATCGGGTCGTCTTAACTTAGATGATATTAAAAGAGCTTATGAAAGTTTAAAAGTTACAGGTGCTGTTGACTCTAAATCAGTTATTGCAGGTTTATTACAGGTAAGAAGAGAATTAGCAAGTGCTAATAGAGACTTAAAATCATTGTACAGAAACAATAAAGGTACATACTTAGACAGTCCAGAGTATCAAGATATATCTACTACAGCTCCCTTTGATGCTAGTGTTGTTTGGGACTCAGATAAAAAACAAATAACAGATTGGACAACTCCTGATGAGGCACCTAAATGAGCAAGTTTAGACCTTATTTTTTAGCGGAACCTGGTAAACCGTTTCCCAATTATGAAACTTATAATAAAAAAAATTATATTCCTCCAAAAGGTGATTCTATAATAAAGAAAACTAAAAATTTAGGTTCGGCTATAAAAAAAGATGTTCTTCAAACTGAATCTATTCCAAAAGATTATAAATCTACATGGACAAAAAAAAGCAACACGGCATATAAATCTTGGTTAAAAAGCAACTATCCTAATGAATATTATAAAAAATATGGTGGTAAAATTAAAGACACTGTTACATTTAAAAAGCCTTCAACTCCATATAAAAATTTAAAAACTATTGGTAAAGTAGGAAGACTTGGAACATATGCAGGAATAGCAGCAGCCGTTGTTGAAGGTGTTCAATATGCACTTGGAACAGGTAATATACCTAATTCCATTGATGAAAGAGAAATGTTAAGAAGAAGTGCTATTGAAAGTTCTTTAGCTAAAATTACTTACAATGATAAAGGAGAAGCTGTGCAAGTTTTACCTGATTACAAAAAAGTAAGAGAGCTTATGAAAGATCATATGCCTTATAAAAAATATATTGAAAGACCAAAAGATGAAAAAGAACCTGATGTTTTTGAACATAGATTTAGAAAAACACAACCTAGGAATCCTCGTTTTAAAGCTCTAGATAGTAAAGCAGTAGGGGAAATAGAAGGTGTGGATTATATTTGGCTTGATCCAATGGATGTTGTATGGGGTGACGCTTCTCATCATCCTGATTATGATGATTATAAATTAACACAATTTGGTTATGTAAAGAAGGGTAATTAGTATGGCTGAAGAAATATTTAGTTTTAAAGAAAAATATCCAACATTAAATCTTGAAGATACATGGGGTCTAGATGCTACAACACTTACGGATATGTTTGGTAGTAATGATATTAGGTTTACTGTAGAAGATAAAGAAAATTTTTTAAACAAAGAGTTCTCTTTCAATAATGAACAATTTACTGATAAAATGACAAAAGCTGAAAAGTACGAAGCTGATAAAAAATTAGTTCTTGATAATGTAAATGCAATTAGAGAATCTGTAGGTTTGACTAACGTTCCTTACAATCAATTATCTGAGGAACAAATACAAGCAGGAGCTGCTATACGTGCAGCACAAAAAATGACAGAGATGGATAGACTGTATGCTTCAGATCCTATACAAGCAAAGAATAAAGCTTGGCGAGGAAAACTTGACAATGATAAAAGAAATTGGCAGTCAATATTTGGCATGAATAGAAGTGGTGAAAGACAAGACGGTCCACAAGGCCCTTTTGATAAAATGTTTCCAGGAAATGAAAGTGAAGTTTTAGATTATTTTGATGACAGTTTTATGGGTTTATCAAATACAGCAATGAGATATATTCCTGATATTAACAAAAAAAATGTAAGTATATTCGGAGATGTTATTTCCACCTTTCCTTTACTTTTTGCAAGTCATAAAAAACTTTTAGCAAGTGCAATAGATCCAAAAAAGAAAAAAACTATGGTAGCAGAAGCATCAGCTTTTTCTGGTGTAGGAGCTTATTCTGCAGCAACAGCTTACGATGGATTAAATGCCATATACAGAGAACTAGAAGGTATTGAAGATCCTGAACTTTCAACAGATCCAAAAGTAGTCAATGCTATTCACGCTAGAAATGCTGCCTTGTTTACAGGTGGAGCGGCAGGTTTATATCCTTTATTTGAAGCAGGAAAAAAGGGTATTAGAGCTTTTTATGGAATTAAAGCTGGTAGTAATGCTGAAGACTTAGCAAAATTATCATTAGATCAAAACATACCTTTTGGAATTAAAGATGTTTCAGATGGAGGTTTTCTTAATTGGGTTAAAGCTTGGCCTAAAGTAGCAGGTGTTTTTCCTTTTATTGGTACAGACATTCGTGCAAGTAGAGCACAAATACAGTATTACACTGACAAACGTGTTCAAGAAACATTAAATGAGTTAGCTCCTATGTCTCATGCTATGGATGCAGGAATGTTAATAACAGAAAAAGCTAAAGAAAAATTTAAAATTTTTGAAAGAGTATCGGCTAAAATGTATGATGATTTTTTTAAAAAAGCGATGGCAATGGATTCTGCTGTGCCTAGTGGATACATACCAACTTACAGAATAAAGACTTTAGCTCAAGCGTATGAAGAACAAATAAAAGCAAGTACAGTGCCTCTTAGAGGATACCCTGAAGGTAGAGCAGGTGCAGATACAATCGGTGGTGGCAAAAACTTAACTGATTTTGAAATTTTTTTATTGGACTTAGGAAGAACAGAGGATTTTATTGGAGCAGTGCAATTTAGAGGTTTACAAAAACAATTTAATCAAAAATGGGCTGAATATGCAACAAAATTTGGAGTTAAAGAAGGAGATGATTTAGCAAGTCAAGCAAGATATTTTAAAAATGCATTAGAAGAAGGTTTGAATGATATTAAAGAATGGAGACTTCCTGTTGGTCAAGGTGGATTACCTGATCCAGCATTAGAACAACAAATGAAATTTGTTAAAACTTCTTTATTAAGGGCAAACGAAGTTTTTGGTTTTGGAGCAAATAATTACACAACACCTCTAGCAAAAGCATTTGAATTAGTTGATCAAAATATGTTTATAGCAGGTGCTTTACCTAAATCAGGTTTTATGTATTCAGATCAATTGTCTAAATATATTTTTGATACTTTTAAAAGTGGTAATCCAAGTAGAGAAGCTTTGAAAGATTTATCAAAAATTGTAACTAGAAATTACAAAAATCCTGAACTTGATCCTATTAATGTACAAACTCGAGCATATTTAAGTGAAATATACGACTCTTCTTCTGTTCCTGTGGCTTACAATCCAAAAACGGGTGCTGTTTTACAAGGTAGACAAGACATTAACTCAAAGATTGGTCTTGAAAGTTCTTTAGATTATGCAATAGATTCTGCACAAAGTGGTTTTAATCCAGAATATATTACAGTAAATGTATTTGATCCAACTAAATTTAGAGCTAAATTAGGTTTAAATTCTCTTAATGGCACAGAATTTATGAAAGAAATATGGGCACAAACCATGGCAGCTAATGGTAAAAAACTATCTAAAGAGGGCGGTGAAGCTGCTGTTAGAAATTTAAATGATTTACTTAGGATTGCTGAAGTAGGTTTTGCAACTAAATTAGCAGATACATCTTCTTTCGTTGCTCGTCGTGCCGCTCTTGCAGGTTTTTCTGGAATAGGTGGAGCATTTCTTGCAACAAGTACAGGCATAGGTCCCTTAGGAGGATTAGCCATAGCCCTACTTGCTAAAAAAAATTCTAAAATTTTATCTAGTCCTGAGAATTTAAACTGGATGGTAAAGGTAATGGACGACACACTTGATCAGAAAGTAAGAAGATCTAATTGGATTAAGTTATCTCGAGTGATATTTAGTGATGAATCACTAGACCCTGAATTAGAAGGTATAGATTTTGAAGATCCTGAAGAAGTATTACGATATTTATTCAAGAATCAAAATGTAGGGTCAGAGCCTACAATGCCTGTTGAAGAAAAAATAGCTCCTGCACCAGGGGCACCGGATAATAAACAAATTGTACCTCCAAAAACATATGCACCTAATTTTCCTAGAAGTAATAATCAATCAAACAATGTATCAGGTGAAATTAAAACTAAACCTATGGCAAGTAATATGTCATCTCCTTTTAGACCTTTGGGTGGATCACAACGAGGTCAGTTAAACCCACAACAGCGTGCGGCTTTAGCAGGTGGAAATATTTACGGAGCCATTGCTACAGCTAAACGTGGTGGTGCTATATATAGAGATGGAATTATGAACTTAGCAGGAAGAAGGAGACCCTAATGGCAACTATGATGGAAAGAATTGCAGCACGCGCTGAAAAAATGAGAAATAGAGATAAGTCTCTTAAAACAGCTAAAAGTTTTCAAAAAAAGAAAACAGAAAAAGATTTAAGAAGAGCTCCTGCTACGGTTGCAGGTGGTTTTGATCAAAGTAAAGAAAGTTTAATACAAAAAGCTGTAGATGAAGCGAGACAAAAAGATGGCATAGGTTCTCTTGAAGTTTTAAAAGCTGCAAAAGCAGCTGAAAATAATAAAACACTTTTTGGTAGTGA
>Ga0209535_1000078_pt1 | contig 56973 bp, 34 predicted proteins | sample LinPmetageLP28_FD_184041 | JGI IMG/M metagenome (GOLD analysis project Ga0209535, IMG submission 184041) | Marine viral communities from the Pacific Ocean - LP-28 (SPAdes) (version 2) | ecosystem: Environmental > Aquatic > Marine > Oceanic | place: Pacific Ocean | collected 2009-08-22 | reverse complement strand
TGCTTCTGGAAGAATACTACCAGTGACTGTTAAGCCCCCGGATGTTGTTTCTACTTTCTTAGCATTATCATGATATAGTTCTACTGCACCATCATCTGTAAATGCAGCAAGGTTTTCACCACCATCCGCAGAGCGAATAAACACTCCGCTAGTTCCTTGAATATAAAGTGACCCAGTACCAGAATCTGTGATGAATGAGTTACTACCATCGTGGTTGATGGTTAAGTCAGACCCAGCACCAAATTTAGCACTGTCGTTGTCGGCGAATAATATATCATTTCCGTTTGATGCCAAGTCTCCACCAAGTTGTGGAGTTGTATCCTCAACAATATTGCTCATACCGCCACCGGCACTGACACTGAATGTTCCATCACCATCTGCTGAAACTACTCCACTGCTTGAATTTGTAAGGCCACTTAGTTTAACACTTGTGATTGCATCATCTGGAATCTTAGCAGTTGTAACTGCATCATCTGCAATCTTAGCAGTTGTAACTGCACTACTTGCTATTTTTGCTGAAGTTACATTAGCATCAACAATAGCCGTTGAAGTAACAATACCTTGAACACTAATAGTACCTAAATCCAAAGAACTAGTTGCTGAAGATGTAACTACAGAGAGATCTTCAGTAACAGTGGCAGTGGTTGTTATAGCGGCAAAGTCAGCAGCTGAAGAAAACACACTATCGCCACCGGCGCCAGCAACTTCTGCATCGACATATGCTTTTGTAGCAGCGTCTTGTGCAGAGGTTGGATCTGCCACAGTTGTAATACGATTAGATCCCATATTGATAGTTTGTGAACTATTAACTGTAACTCCATTAAATGTTGATGTTCCATCGACAGTAAGTTGGGTTCCGTTAATAAGTTGTAAACTATCACTTCTAAATCTTGCACTAATGTTATTACTGCCTGCTTTCTTATGTGTAATTTCTATAATACCATCTTCAGTACCATCACTTGCATCTAAAATTTTACCAGTAATTTTAGCATAGATAACTTCTTGGTCAGCGTCATTTTCGCCTGCAAACTTTATTTGTCCTAAGTAATCTGCATCTGCAACACTGCTACTATTTCTTTTCAGAGTAATCACAGGTGCTGCACTGCTTGAATCTTCAGTGGTGGTTATTAATAAACTGTCACCTGTTGTTGTGGTAACAATGCTTAGTGTACCAGTAATACTGCCATTGCCAGTACCAGTGAATGCATTAATAGTTGGATTTGTAAGTGTTTTGTTTGTAAGTGTTACACTGTTTGCAAGTGTAGCAAAACTGTCACTTTGAAGCGCACTGTTAAATTCTGCAACACTACCAGTTAGCGTATTATTTGCTAGGTCAATACTTTTATTAGTCAATGTATCTGTAGTTGCTTTACCTACCAATGTATCTGCGGCTGCTGGAAGTGTTACAGTAACGTCTGCTGTACTTGCCGGTCCAATAAGTGTTACTGCATTAGTACCGTTGTTTGTTCCTTCTTTGAACAACAACTTTCCAGCAGTAGTAGCAGTTGGTATTAAAACTGCGTCTGTTAAACTTTTGTTAGTTAGTGTTGCTGTCCCTGTTAGTGTAACTGCACCTATATCACTAGCAACCTCTGAAACGCTTCTACTTTCTAGTCCACTTGCTGTAAAGCGAGCGTATTCGTCATCTGCCACGCTTGTACTATCAACTTTTACTGCATTTGTATTACTAATACCAAATGTTAAACTTGCTTGCCCACCTATATCACTTAGTACTTCACTTGCACTGCGACCTTCAATGGCAGTTCCATTGATGCGTAAGAAGTCATCATCTGCTGCACCTGAGCCAAATGTAGCAACGTTACCACTGCTAATACCTGCACTTGCAATGTCACTAGTTAGTGCAACAGTGCCAGCACTTGCCGGAAGCGTAATGGTTACATCAGCGGTTGCTGCTGGACCAATTAGTGTTACTGAATTAGTTCCGTTATCAGTGTCCTCTTTGAATAAAATACTACCTGCTGCACTGCTACTGCCTGTTAGTATAGGCGCTGTTAAACTTTTATTTGTTAGAGTTTGTGATGATGTAAGTAAGGTTATTGCGCTAGTGTTACTTAGATCAGTACTAGCAATAGTAATATCAGCACTACCATCAAATGATTGTCCAGCAATGTTTCTTGCAGTTGCTAATATAGTTGCGGATCCTGCATTACCAGACGCATCACCTGTTAATGCACCAACAAATCCAGTAGCAGTAATCTTACCAGTACTTGGATTGTAAGTCATATTACCGTCGGCTTCAACACCAATATTACCAGATCCTGCTGCACCAGCACCAAAGAGGATTACATTATTCTCATTTGTAGCCTCATTGTCTGTAACTGTAACAGCGGTTGCAATTGCCGCAGTACCTGAAGTGTTCTGGTTACCAGCAGTATTAACACCAGGAAGATTAATTGCTGCACTACCATCAAAACTTACACCGCCAATGTTTCTTGCTGTAGCAAGAGCAGTAGCAGTGGACGCATTACCTGTTAATGCACCAATAAATGCATTTGCTTTAACATCAGCGTAACTAGAAATAGTAACATTACCTGCAGTAGTACCAGTTTCATCTGTATTGATTACTGCAAATTGGTTTGCACTTTCATCATATATAATAGCCGCATTTGTATCACTGCCTCTTTCGATTACAATACCTACGTCTTTGTCAGCACTACCACTTTCACCACTGTTCAAACGAATAAGTGGATCTGTAATATTTGTAATGTCAAAATCAATTTGACTGGCTTTAGGTCTTGTAAACGCCATATATACATTCCTTTATTAACTGCTTGTATTTATCCGTTGGCTATAGTCAAAAAAATAGCACCCAAAGGTGCTATTCTTTTATTTAATTTTATGATTACATCATAAGTGCTAGTACTTCAATAACGCCTTCGCCGCCTTCATTTGCTTCGATTGCTTTACCAATTACTGTACCCATTGCTGCTTCGTTGTTAGCCATTGCCATACCGTTGCCTGCTGATACCATCATGTCGCCTGGTGCTACAGGGCCAGTTACTTTACATGGAACACGACCAGCCAGTGCTAGTGCTGCACCTTCCTGGTCACTGTTCATCAAGTATGCTGGATCAGTTGATACGATACCTGCAACTGCACGACAGTTTACTGTATCACATACTGCAACTTTACCTTCTCCGCCAAACATAACAACAGTACCTGGCTCAATCGCCTCGTCTGCTGCATACATCTCAGCCAAGTCAGCATATTTTGCGCTGGAAGCGACACCAGCAAAAGCTGCACTTGTTAATGTGCCACTACTTGGATTATATAACAATCCACTGTCTTGTTTTACTGCAGTCAAAGCGCCACTGGTTGTGGCTGCAAAGTAAAGTAAGAAGTCAGTGTCTGTACTAGTATCAGCACTAATTGTTGCGCCTGCTGCCGCAAATGATAAGACACCACTTGCATTTGTAACCATTGCTTGTCCTGCAGAACCATCTGCAGCCGGTAGTGTAAATGTTACATTTGAAGAAACAGCGGCTGGTGCTTTTAGTCCAATATAGTTACTACCGTTTCCACTTGCTTCTGCAAAACGTAGTGCTAGTTCGTTGTTGATAGTTTGACCAGCGGCTGCCATAGTGATAACTTCGTTGCCGGCAATATCAAATCTTATGATGTCTTCATCACTTGACTCTTCTAGTTGAATTTGTGTGTCGCCATCCAAATCACTTAGTCCAGTAACAGTTGTGGTTGTTGTAAACTTACGAACCTCAATCAAGTCACCTGATGCAGGAGCTGAAGTAAATGTCATTGTTACTCCACTTATACCATAAACAGTTGTTGGCTCTTGTACCACACCGTTTAGCATAACAAGCACGCCAGCAACAACATAACTATCTGAACCAGTTAGTGTTGCTAATGTAAATGCAGTTGTAGATCCATCACCGTTAAATGTCTGTGAACTAGCAACAGTAAATGATGAACTAACACTTTCCCAACTGTCGTTGTCATAGTATTCGATACTATTAGTGGTTGTGTTATAACGGAACATACCAGTTACGGCAGTACTTGGACGCTGTCCTGTTGTACCACGAGCAAGTAGCATTGCGCCTGTGTCGTTAATATCTAAAATAGCGTTTGCATTTGGTGCTCCACCAATACCAACATTATCGCCACTTGCATCAACAACAACTAGTGAAGCATTACTATCACCTTCGATAATTGTGTCAACGTTAGCACCTGCTTCGTTAATTCTAATTGAACTACCTGCTACACCATCAACTTTAAGTATACCAGTCGCGTTAGTTATAGTAGTATCTGTACCATCGTGTCCTATTGTAAAGTCTGTACCAGCACCAATTTCTAGTTGCTTATTATCTGCGGCTAGTCTTATATCTTCTACAGTTGTAATAATACCTGCGGCAGTAATTGTTGCTTTGTTTGTTGCTACTGTAAGACTGTTTACATTTCCAGCGCCTGTAAATGTTACATCAGTGCCATCAAATACCATTGCAGCATTACCAGCAATTACACCACTACTACTGAAAAGTAATTGTGTGTTGCCTACGTTTGTTGTAATTGTACCCGACCCTGAACTAATATCAATGTTACCATTACCAGTAATATTTCTTAGTGTTCCGATGTCTAAGTTAGCATCTGCTACTAATGCTTTATTAGCGGCTACAGTACCATTTGTAATACCATCTAACTTTTCTAAGTCTGTTTCGTTCATACTTGCTGAACCAATTACAAATGAACCTGTTGTTGTAACGTCACCACTTGCAGTAATTGCCGCTGTTTTAAGTGCTGCATCTGCTACAGTCAAGTTACCAGTTGCACTTCCTGTAGCAGTAGTTGTACCAACTTGGAATGTGTCTGCACTTTCATCCCAGATAAAAGCCGCATTGTTTCCTGTTGATCCACGTTCAAAAATAAATCCTAAGTCATTAGCGTTTGAACTTGCACCACTGTTTAATTCAATTAATGAATCTTCTACTAAACTGTTAGTTGTTGAAAGTGTTGTAGTTGTACCGTTTACTGTTAAGTTACCAGTAACTGTTAATGCACCACCAACTGTTACGTTATCCGGAAGACCAATTTGTATTTGGTTATCACTAACTGTTGTGTTAACTTCGTTTGCTGTACCTGCAAATGTAAGTGTGTTTGTACCAATTGTAACTACGTCATTTGATCCACTGTCAGCAGCAATAGTTAATGAACTACCTGAACTAACTTGTGTATCAACATATGCTTTGGTAGCGGCATGTTGGTTAGCAGTTGGATCTGTAACATTTATAATCTGACTTGATGAAACATTAATTGTACCAGAACCTTTTGGACTTAGTACTAGGTTAATGTTTGTGTCACCACCCGTTGTAGTAAGAGTTGGATGTCCACCTGTGGCTGCATTTGCAAAAGTTATTTCATTTACTGCACTTCCTGTTGTTGTAAAGATAACAAGTTCGTTACCGTTTGCATCAGCAATAAAGCCACCATTTGCAATTTTTGGTGCAGTGAGTGTTTTGTTTGACAATGTTTTTGTTGTCGCAGATAGATATGTATCAAATGTATCAACATTTGTTACTCTCATTGTTCCGCCATCATTAGTGACGATACCATCACCTGTCGCTACTGCGGTAGTTCCTACACTTGCACCACCGTCAATTAAGTTAAGTTCTGCTACAGTTGTCGTTAGTGTTGTTGTACCATCATTCAATGATCCATATATTACAGCACCTGCTTGTAATCCAGCGTAACTGCTAACAGTAACGTTGCCTGCTGTATCACCATCTTCTGCGCCTACGTTAGCAACAATAAATTGATCTGCACTTTCATCCCAAAGGAATGCTTGGTTGTCATCCGAACCACGGTTAATAAGTAGACCACTGTCTACACTGGCTGAGCCAGTTGCTTCTGCGCTAAGTGCAATGATTGCATCTTCAACACGAGTGTTTGTTGTACTAACACTTGTTGTTGTACCACTGACTGTAAGGTTTCCACTGACTGTAAGGTTACTACCGTAAGTTAGATTGTTTGCCAGTTTGCCTGCAGTAACATTTGCATCAGCAATTTTTGCTGTGGTTACTGCGGCATCAGTGATCTGGTTAGTTTTAATTCTGGTCAATGCCATTTTGGTTCTCCATCCAATCGCGTAAATTATAAGTGTATTTAGTTGGTATGGGGAAATATAATCTAGTCGTAGAGGTACAATGCTAAAAATTTATAATTCTCAACAATATATTAGTGGAAGTCTACCCAACTGCCGTTAGCATAGCCTTGGAATTTATGTGTGGTTGTGTTATATATAACATCACCATTTGCACTTGTAAGTGCATTTCTTTGTGTAGTAGTAAAACTCTGAAACTTCTGCGCTGGTTGTGCGGTTCCACTGTGAAAACTTCTAACTTGTATCACATCACCAGTAGCAGGAGCATTAGTAAAAGTCAATGTAGTGCCACTTACACTGTATGCATTAGATGCTTCTTGTACTGTACCGTTTAGTGTTACTAGCACTGCGTTTGTAGTTGTACTTGCACCAAGTGTAAATGCTGTTGTGCTATCGTTTCCACTAAAATCATTTTTAGTAATAGTATTAGTAGCGGAAACTGATGCCCATGCACTTCCGTTATAGACTTCTGTTTGGCTAGTACTGCTATTAAAACGTAACATACCAGTTTGCCCTGTTGGGCGTTCACTTGTTGTGCCTACAGGAATAATAAGTCCACTGTTAGCATCAATAGCAACATAACCTGTGCCTGCAGGTTCAATAATTATTTCTTCATTTGTAGTTGTAGTTTGTAATCTATTGTCTGTAAACGTAAATGCGCCTAGGTCGCCGCCTACACCAAAATCTCCTGTGTATCTTGCACCAGCAATGTAAACACTTTTGCCACTAAAACTAATACCATTGGGCAGGTTAGTACCAATAAAGTGTAGCACACCACTTTGATAGTCAAAGAACCATTCATCATCATTGCCACTGCCTGTAGCAAACACTTGACTTCCGCCACTGGCTGCAGATCCTGCGTTACTGCTAGTGTGGATATAAACTTTAACTTGATATGTACTGCCAAACTCTGGACTAACCCAATCTGTTTGTCCTGTTTTCCAAGTTCTATTTGCAGCGGCAGTTGCATCATTAGTGGTTTCTATTGGTGCAGAAGTTGGATAAACTGTCAGTACACCTGTACTGCTCGCTGGCAATGTAGCAGGTATACTACTTGCTTGTTTTAAAACTTTATCGCCACGAAGAACAAGGGGTGATGCAATTGCTTCGTTAGGTGCTTTCTTTGCAGAGTTGGTGTCAGTTTTAGTTGCAGCATAACCTAGTTTTTTCCAAAGGTAGTCAACTTTTTGGGTATCTGAAATAGCCATTACGCAGCCTCTCCTATACTCAATGCACTAACACTTTGACCACTTGCTAGTGCAATACGAACTAGTACAACATTATTTCTAGCATTACTCATGTTTTCTGATCCCAGTGTCATTGTATAGCCACCGCTTAGTGCAGTGCTTGCTGCTATTCTATCTCCTGATGTAAATGCGCAACCATTACTGCCGTTACCACCATTGCCTGTATCACTGCCTGGCTGTCCACTACCGCCGTAAGTTGTACTGCAATCTAACCAGCCGTTCAGTCCACTACTGTTATCTATGCCTGTGCCCGGTGCTGCAATAAACACACCTGTAACTCCGTTACTTGTTATATTAATATCAAAGTTAGCAACACCTGTTCTACGGAATGCAAAAGTAAAGTACTGTGTACCTGTGTCACCGCTTCTATCTGGACCAGTTGGCAAGTAACCGCTTGAGTAGTCTGTAACATCATGCTTGATTACACCAAGTCTCACAGTTGCTTCTTTTGTGCCTGCTACGCCAGGATCACTTTGTTCTGTATACAAACTGTTTGTATAAAAGTTTGCACTGCCTGAGTACGCAGGAGTGTTTGTAGTTGCTGCACTTAGATCAAAAATACGTTTTCCATCATCATCATATGTTGCACCAAGTGCATCTGCTACTGCAATTGCAATTTCACTTATGCCACTCTGTGCCGCTGTATGCACTTGTATTTTGCCTGTAATATCAGTATACCCGCTTGCACCGTTAACGTTTCTTGCACGGATATGTGCTGTATCAACTGTGCGCACACTGCTACTAGTAATAGGTATAACCAAGTTACCAATTGCATATGCACTGCTTGTGCCAGTACTTGCTTTTGGTACTCCACTTGATAACATAGTAGTGCTTCCATCAATATTAGCATAGGTATAATTTTGCCCGGTAAACGCTGCACTGCTTGTGCCTTCTTGATTACTGTCGCTGTCAATTTCAACAATATTACTTTGGTTTGTATATGCTTGTCCTACAAGATTTGTAAACTGAGCACCAGTTAGTGTAAGTGCCGGACTACCAGTATTGTAATAAGGTATACCTGATACAAAACGCTTTGATCCAGCAGTGCTTTCACTTAGTGTGCCTGCTGCACTAACAGCCGGGACTGCAGTAAGATCATCTTTTACAAATTCTACTTTACTGCTATTGCCTGTGGTGCTATGAATAAGTTGCATGCTGTTTAAGCCTACACTAAGTCCGCTTACTGCTTTACTAATTCTTGCTTTGAATCCTGTGTACAGTGCAGGATGATATATACTGCTTGAGAAACTAACAGTACTACCGCCTGCGTTAAGTAAATTATAATCACTTTCGCTATCAATAATTAGGCTTGTGTAAGTACCACTATCGTCACTTGCTGAAAATGCTTTTGCTCCATCTGCACTGCCGTTAATATTTGCAGTGAGTGTACCACTGTCTGCTCTATAAGCAAACGTTGTTATAGGTCCTGCTACTGCAGTTCCACTTGTTACACGATTTACATCCGCGCCTGCTGCTAGTACTGCACCGCCAGTGCGATCAGTAAATCCGTGTGCAAGTTTAGGACTTGTGCCTGTGCTTGTTACGTTAGGCAATGTTTTAGTGCTTAGTGCATCCGGTGCACCAATTGCACTATCGTATACTTTTACAAGTTGTGTACCTGTTACAGGAAGTATCGCAGGATTTGCTGTTTGATGTCCTGCAAGTGTAAGTGTAAACGTATCTCTGCCTGTGCCACTATCTGTACTGCTTCCCCAAGTATGCTGCAATCTTGCGCCGCCTGTACCGCCTGCTGCACTAATGTTTGCTATAGTATCTGCACTGGTTCCGTCACCCCAGTTCATAGTCCAGTTTGCTGTAGCACTGCCCATGTTAGTAGTTGTGTTTGCCATATACAAACTCTGACCTTCAATGACGTATAAGTCATTACCAGTCAATGCACTACCGCCCGAACTTGCTCTAAACAAGTCAAACTGTGCAACAGGATTTGCTGTGAAGATTGTTATGAAATCTGTTTTAACAAGTGTTTCAGTGCTACCATCGCCACTACCACTTGCATTAAATGCTGTAACACTAACATCAAATGGACTACCGGTGTTGCTGCTATATGTATGTGTAGGTGTGCTATCTGTTAGACTGCTATCTGTTGTACCATCACCCCAGTTGACTGTGTACCTGTTTGGATTACCGTCTGCAGTAATTGTAAGGGTTGCTGCTGAACCTGCGCCACCTGCTGTGACATCACTAGTAAATGCAACGTTACTTACTGCGGTACTATTAAGAACATTTTGTAAACTTTCATTAATACTGTCGATAGCATCTGTTATCTTTGAACTACCAGTTAGTCCTTTAAACATTGCGTCTGTTGTGAGACTGCTATCTGCAGGAGTTCCTAGTGTAAGTTGCATACCAGTGCTTGCGGCTGCTTGTGCATCCACATATGCCTTAATACTCTGTTGTGTAGCAAGTGCAGTTGCACTATCGCTGCCCAGGTTGTCTTCGTCAAGTATGCTGCTTATTGCTACACCACTTTGTAGTGTAATACTGCCATCAATAGTAGTGTTTGCTCTAATATCAACAGTACCAGTGCCGTTAGCATCCAGTGTAAGGTTAGCATTACTTGCTGTGCTTTCAATCTTATTACCTGCAATAGTAATTTGATCGAGAGCAAGCGTACCGCTACTAATAGCAGTATTGCCTACGACATTTAATGTGCTTGAAGGACTTGCTGTTCCTATACCAATGCGACCATTGGAGTAGTCTACTACGAGAGTTGTAGTATTAAACGCTAAATTGCTATCACGTTCTAAATTTGCTTTGAGAGCTCTGCCCCCAATACGACTTATAGCCATACCTACACTCCGCTATCCTGCGATCACCTACTAACGTCCGAGGTGACAGGGTTTATTAAGTGTATTTATACTTAGTGAGTTGTACTGTCGATTCCATGAATAACAACTACACTCTCACTGCCACCAGGAGCACTTGTGAATGTAATAGTTGTACCACTTAGTGTATAAGCAGTGGCTGGATTTTGGAAAACGTTACCTACAGCAACAATAACACGTTGGGGCTGATTGCTTGTGACTGCTTGACTCATTGTAAATGCAGTTGTTGATCCATTACCAGTAAAACTATCTTGCGTAACAGCAACATTGCCTTCTTTACTAAACTGAACAAAAGCACTGCCGTCAAAGTATTCCATTTTATCAATACTAGTGTTAAATCTTAAGTCGCCTTTTTTTGCGGCTGAGGGCCTAAGTGCAGTTGTTCCTGCTGGAATCTCTAAACCGCCTTCATCTGTTGCTTTAATAGTATCACCACCATCAGCTCTGCCTTTTGTTTTTACAAAGCCAGCCATTAGATTGTTACCGAACTAACTGTTGGCATAATACTAGATGCTGCACTAGCAACACATTGAATCATATCGCCGTTGGATAGTACTAATTTTTCTAGGTTAACGACATAAGTATCTGCTGGATCAATGGTAATTGTTTTAACAATCTTATTTGTTGTTGCTAAACTAGCACCGCTTTGTACAACATGAACATCCATTGTTCTTGCACTAGCGTTGTCATTCATAAAAAACATACAAGTAATAGCGGTTGTACCACTGCTTGTGTATACTGTTGTTGCACTTGTGCCTACTGCACCTGCTTGTGTAATCGCCATTTGTTAGTTCCTTTAAAAAATTAATCCGTATACGATGGCTTTAGATTTACTTACAAGTTCGTCACTAGTACTGCCATCTACAAAGTACACGCCTGTGCCACCACCTGCCGCTGTGTCTGCATACAGCAATGTTGCACCTGTTACACTGCTAGGAACAACTGACTGATCATTTAATTTAAGCGCACTTGCAACTGTTACTTTGCCAGTTCCACTTGGTACCAACTGAATATCTTCATTGCTAATTGCACTTACAATATTAAATCCGTTAGTTTCTAAATCGCCACCTAGTTGAGGTGACGTATCATCTACAACTACTGTTGATCCTGAACTACTAGTAACCATTATGTTTGAGAATGAAGAGCCTGCATCTAAACTTATTTTAAATTTATCATCTGCTTCATCAAAAACAAACTGTGCATTTGCAACGCTACCACGATCAATTTCAATACCAGATTTGCCTGCACCGCCACTAACACCTGCACCTGACTCACCATCGTTGTAAACAACAATGTTATCTTTAATAGCCGCATTGGTTGTTGATACAGTTGTGGTTGTGCCGCTTACTGTTAAGTTACCAGTAACAACTAATGCACTGTCGATGGTAGTACCACCGCTGGCAGTGATTGTATATGCTCCGCCGATTCTTTTTGTTTGACTCATTGTTTAAATTCCTGCTTATAGATTATTTATCACTTGTTGGAACTCAGTCAAATACATTGTTTTAAAGTTTGTGTGTTTCAACCAAGAAACACTAGTAAATCCATGCAATGGATTAACATGCACTATGTTTTTACTAGGAAATTTTGTAAGCAATGTGCTAATCTGTGTTTCCCAAAGACTCCAAGGTGTTGGTGCGCTGTCTTTACTCTTATAATTTTTAGTACCAGCGTATATATTGTTTATAAAGTTATGCTGTCCTTTGAGATCGAATCCTATTAAAAATATATACTCTGCATCAGTTAAACAAGCAAGTCCGCATGCAGCAGGCCCACTGCTAAAATTATGTATTTGCTGTGGCAATATTCTAGCACCGCTATGTTCTATTACATGTTGTTTGCGTGTATAGTGCTGGCGCCGTTTACTATAACCACTCAGTTGTATTTCTTCTGCCATACCACGATCTGTGCTTACTAGTATAGTGGGTTCAAACTCCTCATATATTCTATTACAGCCATAGACTTTGCCTCGCAGGAGTAATTCTTCTGGAACTACTTCTAAACGTGTTACGCCATTACCCAATATAAATGCAAATTCAATCATGTCAATAAAAAAGGTTACAGTGTATTATACTGTAACCCTTTATTTTAGTCAAGTAACTATTAGCCGTTAGGAATACTTACACTTACGTCTTCAACTGGGCTTGATGCTACGATATTTGCTTTATCGCCTACTGCAAACTGCGAGCCTGTGCCTTGAGCACCAACTACAAAGTGACGTCCTGTGATCTTACTAGCAAAGTAAGTTCCGCCTGCACTGTCTGTACCAGTAATCTGGCACTGGCCTGCAGCAATTGAACCATGTACTACTGGCACAAGAGTTAGTGTTTCTGTACCAGTTGCAGTTGTACAACGAAAACGTTTTGTACCCTTTTGAATGATAACTGTTGTGTCTTGAGCACTACCACCAGTTACAAAGCCTTTCATAATCATCTGATTGCCGCCTAGTCCACTTGCACCAATTGGCAATACTGTGTTTACACTAGCAAGTTTTGATGTTCCGCCTACTGTTTCGGCGCTTTTAATTGGTCTTCCCATTTTGTTTCTCCTTATGCGGGTTTTAGCCCACTACGCGGTTGGTATACCGCATAAATCAGACTTTGCTGATACTGTATTTAACAAAAAACAGGCTCCGAAGAGCCTGTTTCTGTGTTCCTATTCTATAAGTTAGACTTATGAGAATGAGATGTTTGACATTGCAACTTCGCCGACATAATCGCCTGCGTTGCCTAGTGAACTTGCTGTGTTTGATAGCTCGACATAACCATAACGTGTCATGAATGATACGACTGGCTCAAATGTGTCTGGATCAAGCACTGTGCCACTTGACATTAGCGGAACGTATGGGCAATAGAATGCTGCCGCATCTGTTTCACTTGAGCCTTTGTAGCCAACAAGTACTGCTGTTGCGTCTGCTGCATATGAATCAACATATACACGCATTGCACCGTTAAGTGTACCTACAAACTTAGTGTTTGTTGGTGCCTCAAATGTGCCTTCTGTTGTGCGAGCAAACGCTGAAGTTGATGCTGACTGAAGCACTGTTAGTGACTCAGGTGAAACAACTGCAAAGTTACCTGCACCACGACGTGTGCGCTGTGCAATCTTGTTTGCTGTGCGGTTGATTAGAACTGCAAGTGCTGCATGCTCGTCACCAACGTATGTTGCTGTACCAGAAACTGCTGCTTGGTTGAATGTTTCTTCAGTAGCGGCTAGTGAACGTAATGACGCTAGTACTTCCTGATCAATTTCTGCAGTGATTTCTTGTGCAAGTGCTGCCATGATTTCAGCTTCGACATCAATGCCATGCATTGACTGTGCGTCTTGAGCTGCTTCAAATGTCCAGCGTGCCTGTAGCTTACGAGTTTTTGCTTCAACTGCTTGCTTTAGGATCTGGATTGATAATGCACGACCGCCATTACCTTCTTTTGCTGCTGTGCTGTCTGCTTTACCTGTTGTAAGTGAACCAGAATATGCGTTAGCAATTTTGAATGGTGACAATGCTTCGTCACCTGCTACTGTGTCTGTGTTAGTTGCTGATGCATCGTTTGTTGTTTCAGCATAACGTACACGAAGTGTATGAATCTGACCAACTGGACCTTGCATTGGCTGTACACCAACGATTTCGTTAGCGATAACTGTAGGCATTACACGACGGATAACTGGTAGAATTACACGGTTAAGTGTCGCTACGTTGCCTGCTGCTGAAGCACCTGCTGTAGCTGCCTCTTTCAAGTATTTGCGAGTGTTTTCTAAAACAACACCCATGCTGTTACGGCGATTACCTTCTAGACCTTCAAGAAGTGCATCTTTGGTATCGTCCCAACGGCTTTCTAGTAGTACGTCTGACATTTAAGTCTCCTCTGTTGTACTTTATTTTAAGCCAGCAAGTTTGCGGATATCAACGATGTTATCGTTTCCTTCTTCAACCTGGACTGTTTTTTGTTCTTTATTACCTGTTACTTCAGTACGGCTTTCTGTGATAGTTTCTTTCTTTGATTCTTTAATCATCGATTTACCATCTAGTACTGCTGGTAGGTAACGGTCGAAAGCAGTCTGCAACTTTGCAGTCTGTACGCTTTCTAGTAGGTCAGTCATAATCGCTGCCTTATCTTTGTTGAGTGGCTTAAGAAGTGTGTTTAGTGTTTCTTTACGCTCTACACCCTCATTAATTAAAGCAATTTCTTGCTCTTTGCTCTCAACGATCTTAGATTTTTCTTCAAGACTTTCATTGATTTGTGAAACTTCTTCAGTAGCCGCTTGGACTGCTGCTTCTAGTTCCTTAATTTTTTGATTTTCGTTTAAGTGACTTGATGAAAATTCTGTAGCAAAAGTTTCGAATATTTTACGTCCGAATGAGTTCTCTTTTGCGATTTGAATATCTTCTTTAAGTTGAGTCATTTCACCTTTTAGATAGCCAGTTACTGCTTCATTAACGGCTTGACTTGTGTGCTTTACAAACTTCTCTTTGAGGTTTGCAAACTGCTCACGAGCTTCTTTAACCAATCTTACTTTAGTTTCAACAACATCTTGACGATCTTTCTGGAAGTCTGAAATTTCCTCAGAAAGCTGTGCGGTAACAAACTCTTCGAGTTTGCCAACCAGTGCTTGCTGATCTGCTCTTTCTGACTTTAGTTCCTTGATTTCTTCACTAAGTGTTTTAACTAAAAATTGGTCAAATGTGCCGCTTGCTTCTTGCATTTTTGCAACAAACTTAGCACGGTCTTCAGAGATTGCTTTACGCTCTTCAGCGATCTGCTCTATCTCTGTAGTAAGACCTTCAGTAACCATACGATCTAAGGCTTCAACCATAGTAGATTTATCATGCTCATAGCGTTGTGCAAACTCCTCGCGAAGTTCTGCAGTAACCTGTGTACGAGTTTCGTTCATCTTTGCTTCCCATTGTTCAGCAATAGCAGAGCGAGTTTCCTCATTCACAAGGTCGCTATCCAAAAGTGGTTTGATAGCATCTAGCATTTTGATCTCCTAGATCTTTAAGTCCCTGATAAGACGAATCATTTCCTCTTTCAGGTATTTTTGTACTTTAGCATCGCCGCTTGCTTCGCGAGCCATGTCAAGCACTTTATGCCCCTCACGCATATTAAGTAGTCCTTCGTAAATCGCTACTGGGTATGCATTTGGTGCACTGGGTTGTGCCACAACATCAACTGTGACAATTTCAAAATCAGCAACTTGACCACTGGATTCATTTACGTTTCCACTGCCTCTGCTACTAACTCCTAATTTTACTCCACCCTCGATCATTGTTTTCACAAGTTGACCCATAGGTGTTTCAAGAATCTTCAATTTACCATATCCGTTAGGTCCATCCATCCACATACTTTCAATCATATGTGATACTCGATCAAGGTTAATTTTGAGATCATCTGGATGGTCAACTTCGCCAAGAACGCTATTGCCTTCTTTTATTTGCTCGTTGATGGTAGTTACAGCATTAGTAATTTCAGAGACAGGGTAAACACGCTTGTTTGCGTTCTCTACCCCGCCCTGGATACAAATGCCTTTCATGTAGAGATCCTTGCCGCCATTAGAATTTTCTGTTGCTTCATAAACAACATTTGCATCTTTAAACGTTAGGTTTTCTCTCAAGTATAACATAGAAATTATGCTTTACTCATTGTTGCGCCACGTGTGTCTGACGCATCTGTTTGTACTGTTGATTTTGGTGTTGGTGCACCTGACTCTTCGCCTGTTGGATCGACTGCTTTGCCGCCCATGTCGTTTTTGCCAGCTACTGGACCTGCTGATCCATCACCTTCTTCGCTAGTTACTGGTGCAGGAGCTTTCTCGGTGTATTCGCGAACCATTTCCTCAGTCTCTTCTTCTACTGATTCCATATCCATTTCTTCACCTTCTTCTTCACCTTCTTCGTCGCCCATGTCCATGTCCATTTCTGGCTCCATGTCCATTGCGTCGTCGTCAGCAGCATCGTCTGCACCCATTAGTGCTTCAAATTCTGCTTTCAATTCGTCTAGTGCATCTTCTAGGTCTACAACACGGTCTTCCATATCTTCGTCCGCATCGTCATCTTCCATTGATAGACCTTCTTCATCAGCTTCGATGTCGTCAATCATATCATCAGCAGCATCGCCGCCTAGTTCTGCTTCGTCAAAATCTGACTCTTCAATTTCTTCTTCACTTTCTTCAACTGCATCTTCTTCTACTTCTGCAGTTTCTTCAACTTGATCCTCATCTGTGAGACCCTCATAGATGTCACGTGATTTTTCAACCACGATCTCATGGAACAAATCTTTTGCGCCCTGCTCATCTTCTGCGATAAACAGTTCAATCAATTGCTCAAATTTGTTTGTCATTTGTATAACTCCTATATTCATAAGGCATTTGTAGTTTTATTTAGTGTTTATGAATGATACAGGATTAAATGCGTACTTTTTGAGCCAAAAAGTAGACTATAGGATTTTTTTGGGATTATGCTGCTGGTGCAGGTGCAAATTGCTTGCGAATCTCTTTAATAGACTCTTGGTATTCTGCTGCTTTTAGATCTGAAAGTTTACGAAGTTTGCTTAACTGTTCCAGTGTAAGACGTGTCTTACGGGTATCAGTTTTCATAGCCGCTGTGCTATCTTGATATTCTGGTTCGTCTTTATCCTCAGCATGTGCTTCAACAGGCGATGCATTGCCTACTTCTCGTGTAGGAACGTCAGGATTTTTACTAAACATATCAACTTTTGCTGATACTTGTGTAAATGCTGGTGCTTCTAATTCAAATAATAACATGTAATTATTTATCCTATCCTCTGCGTCTAATCCTAGTTCTAGGATATATTGTTCCTGTTGTAGGCTTAGTGTTTACGTCTTTGTTGTATGTGTTAAACGCCATGTTACCTGACGTTGCTCTGTGATTCTTCCACAGTGCTATTCTATCAATGTTTGAACCGTCTATGCTCACTCTTGTGCTTACATCTACGTCTATTGCGTTTGCAGTGTCCGCCATCAATCCTGTAACAGCATTGTTTTGTAAATATGTTCTTGCTTGTGCCTGTGTCAGTGTAGGATATACTTCTGCTAAACAAGCCAGCAAACCTGCTATAAAAGGTGAGGCGTAACTTGTGCCGTTTTGCGAGCCCATTGTATCCCATTTTGGTGTATTGTTTTCCTGTCCGTAATAGGGATTACCGTAGGCAATTTCATCTTTCATCATAGCACCCATTACATTCTCTCCAGCGGCATATACATCTATGCCCGGACCCCAGTTGCTGAAGTCTGATTTGCCTTCATCTATGCGGTTGCTCAATGCACCTACGTTTATTGCTCCGTTGAATGAGAAGTTGTCGCCACGATGATAATAATCTCTGAATGGATAGTAGCCATTGAAGAAGTAGTTCCTATTCGCATATGCGGCGCCAGCAACCAAGTAGTTGTCGTAGTTGTTGCCGCCTGATACATCAGTGTAAGCGTTATCGTTGCCAGCCGCAGAGACCACAATGATACCTTCTGCTATGGCATCTACCAAATCACTGTTAGGTGCAGAACTGTTTACTTGAAAGTTGGTGTTGCTGGTAAAATTAGTCCACGATTTACCAGCGTTCTTGTACACTCCACGAGCCAACAGTTCAGCATCACTGAGGAATGTACTGCCGTCGCCCTTGTCTAATGTCACACCTTGGAAGTGTGCTATACTGGCACCTGAATAGATGTTGATTGATCCCAAACTTGCATTTACAATGGTAGGATTCTTTCTACCTGTTGCTGGGTTGATTGATTTGGTTCTGTGGAATTCTCTGATGTAGGCAAAGGTTCTGTTAGTGCTACCACCACCTGATTTGCTTTGCTCGTAGGTCCCATCAAACATATATACATTAGCATCTTTAGCAAGTCCAAATCTTTCACCTGCCGCATAGGAGGCACTTGCTGTTGGATGGTTATTTTCTTGATTATAGTTGTCACGAGCATCTGCGTTGCTGTATGTATAGTTTGTGCCACCTGTTATTGTGTTGTAGTGTTGTCCCCAATTATAATCTACTAATCTGCTTGAATATTCTGCATGATCACTACCTGTGTGGTTTTCTACAATAATGATATCTACATTCTTGCCACTTGCTGAATATGTTACAGTGGTATCAACACGCCTGCCAGACGAACTTCCAGCATCGCCGCCCCAACCTGATCTGTTGGCTGTTTCAATGTGTCTTAGTATTCCCCAAGCGTGGTGATCATTATTGGTGTATGTAACTCCGCTACTACCGTTGGCTTTTGTAAATAATGATCCAGTTGGACTTGTGCTTTTGGTAAATCTACCTGTGTATGTAGCATTGTTAACTACGGTCTGTCTGTCCAATACACTCTGTGGAACAACAACTTCTACTCTGTCATCATAACTTACTTCTTTTGCTTCTTCCAAGGTAAGCATGTAGCCTGTAGTTCTTGAAGTTGGTCTGCGTTCTCCGCAATCTACTTTTCTATCTGGAATAGTTATAGCACCGCCTGGTGTTTCCATATCATCATAGAAAGCATCAATGTCTACACCACGTTTTAGTGTAACTTGGAACAGTTCCATTATGATTCCAGTTGTAGTACATGAAGTGTTACAACAACAGTGCTTGTTCCGCCACTTTTGTTTGTGATTCTACAAGGAATAGTTGTTGTGGGTGTGCTTTCGTTGTTGAAACCAAAAGCACCCGGTGATATCAGCACAGTTGCAGCACCTGTTGTGATTACTTCTGCTATTACTCCTGCATCTGCTGTAGGATCTGTGCCTTCTGCTCTACTAGCGTCTGCTGTTCTACTGGCGGCATCTGTGTATATACGCACTCTAGCAGCTCTGTCTGTTTGTACTTTGAGCAGTGCATAGCCTTTAAATCCTGTGATGTCTAGGTTTTCCTGTGCTGCATCTGCTAAACTGCCTGTGGTACCTGCTTTTGTAGCTCTGCTTTGTAGACTACTGCCTCCACCACTTGCGTCTTCAAATGTAAAACCACCTGAACCATTTGTAGTAAGTACTTGTCCGTTAGTGCCATCACTAATACTTAAATCTGTAATTGCTGCAGGTATAGTTGGAGGGGTGTATGTAAACACGCCTGTTGTATTGTTGTATGCTAGTGTACCTGCACCGCTGGCACTGGCTTGTGTAACACTTATGTCTGTAAGTGCTATGCCACTGCCGCCGCCTGCACCTGCAATTACAATACCGCCTGTTGTTGATCCATCACCACGATATAGTTTGAAATCATCTTCATCAAGCGCAATATCACCTTCTTGCAACAAATAATTGTCGCGAATACCTTGTACTCTTTTAAAGAAAAGTTTTCTAAACGCCATGGAAGTCTCCTATAGCGTATTTATTAGGCTTCTGTTCCTGCTGGTGGTGCTGATCCTACTGGACTTACATCACCAGTTGCACCTGCTTCACCTGCGCCGCCTTCTTCGCCGCCGCCGGCTTCTGCTGCTGGTTCTTCACTAGGCATTTCAAAGTTATCCATGTCTGCTTGTATACCGCCTGTGGTTACACCAACACTGCGCATGCTAGGTAGTTCACTTTCAACAGTAACATCAGCATTTTCTTCACGCCATAGTTTGTTGTTCTCTGACATTTCTTCTTCACTCATGCCCAAGTAACGCTGCATTAGAAAACGTTTGCTCATATATGGATAACCTTCAAGTGCTTGGAATGTGTTGATTCTAGCAGCATCCATTTCAGTTTCGCGGTAACTGGCAAAGTTTTGCGGCTCATTAAAGCGTAGTTCAAATGTACTGTTGTCAATTTCAACACCGCGCCACTTCAAGAACATTTTAAATTCTCTGTCAAATGTAGCAGCAATAAGACGCTGTAGTCTCATGCAGTATTCGTTAAAACGCTTTTCCTGGATCATTGCTGTGCCAACACGACCGTCATTGTATGAACTAGGACTGTCTTCAAATCCAGTTGGCAAATAACTGCTAGGAATACGCAAGCCACGGAACAGTTTGTTAGTAAAGAATTTCAAGTCATCAATCTCACCAAGATTTGTGCCACCTGGCAGTGTATCAACTTTACTACCTCTGCCTTCTGCTGTTTGCGGGAAGAAGTAGTCTTCGTTGGTTGATAGTGGATTGTATGTTGTATCCATGATGTTAGTGCCGCCGCCAGTTTTACTTGGGATACGACGCTGATGAATTTCGTTTTTCACACGCTCAACAAAGCTCATAGCCATATGACTTGGCATGTTGCCTACATCAATATAGAATACTCTGCGCTCTGGAGCACGTTGAATACGGTAGATAATAATAGCATCTTCAAGCAGTTCTTTTTGCTTGTATACTTTAAACACCTGTTCTAAAATACTGTTACCAAAGGGCCAGTTAGGATCCAGTCCTTCTGTTAAACTAGCATGTACAATATGCTCTGCTTCAATTGCTTTTTCATTTAGCGCACGATCAAAACGTCCTTGCGCACTGCTTCCGCCGCCGCCATCATACAATGTACTAGGCTGAATGTAACCTCTGTTTTTATTGAGATCGCCTTGACCTCCATGATCACTAAATGTACTTGCTGTTACTGTAAGATTTTCAAAGTTAGGATTGATGTCTTTGATAATATACTGTTCCGGCTTTTTGCCTTCACTTTCATTCACAATAATCTTTGTGACTTTGTTCATTTCACTCCAATACAACTGGAATGTTTCTGGATCTCTAATGAATACTTGATCACCGTACTTTAATGTATTGCGAAACATCTTAAACAATCTCATATTAAAATCGTTGAGATTGCTCCAGTTAGTGAGCTGCTTTTTGATAATATCAATTTCACTCTCAGTTGGTGTTTCGTGAAAGTGAATATCAAAGCCTGTACCGTTTTCTGTGTTAGTTTGTGTACAAAATTCAGCAAGGATATCCAGTGCAGCATTGATCTCACTGTCAATATCCATGGTTTCGTACTGACTATAACGTTCAGTACGGTTAGGATGACCACTATAAACTTCAGGCAAGTGACTGGCATAGTGACTGTACTTGGTACCGTCAGTGCCTCCTTGATTTGTGTTTGTAAAAGGACTAACGTCTTTTACTAATGTGAAATGTTTTTTCCAGCTCATAACTTATTATATTACCTTGTTGCGTATTTACCTAATTTATTGTGTCATCTTTGTAGCATCAGTAAGACGATTCATTGCATCTGTGGTTTTCTTTTGTTCTGCAACCAAATCAGTAAGTTGAGAACTCGCTACTACATTTCCGCCTGTAATAGCATCGCTGATACCCGACATTGCTTTATTAACTGCTTTTTCTATACTATCTGGCAACGCAGCTATCATTGTGTCTATTGGACCACCTTCTTGCATTCCTGCAAATCCTTGACGAGTAATATCAATAGAAGGGCCAGCAGCGCCTGTTGCCGCTGTGGTGTTTCCAAATTGTGCAGCGCCTGCTTGTGCAACACGAGAAGCCATTCCTATTGCGTTCGCACCAGCTGCAAGCGCACCTGTTCCAACGTCACTTCTGTATGCTGTCTCAGCTAACTGGCTTATGCTTGTTTGTATTCTCTGAAATGCATCTCCAAATTTTACCACTGCTTCTGTTGCCGGGTCGACTGCATTTTTAAATCCTTTTAAGTCTGGAGTAAGAGTATCCAATACATTTTGCACAACACCAGCTTGTGTTTTATTCATAAGTTCAAACTGTGCATTAAAGTTCTTTTCTGCCATCTGTACAACACTGTTTGTACTACCCGCGATACTTAGTTTAACCATATCAGCCATTGCTCGTGTTTCTGCAGCTATTTGTGGACTGCTTTCTGCAAGATTTTCTAGTGCTCCTAACGCACCTGGTACACTTTGTCCATTTTTCACTGCAGTAATAGTATTGCCAATTTCACTAGTAAGAGTGCCCATCATTGCAGCCTGCAAATTTCCTTCTTTGGTAACTGGTCCACCAAATGCTACAAACTCTTTAATAAACTGTGTAGCCTGAGGAAACTGTGCTGATAGTTGTTGAACAACTTCACGCTCTTTTTCGTTTAGGCCCATTAGAACTGCGTTCATCTGTGCATCTTTGCGTTGCATACGCTGCTTTTCTTTTTCTTGGTCAATAGTAGTACCATTAATTGCTGCCAGTGCTTTTTGCTGGACTGCTAGTTCTTTAGTTCGTCTGACTACATCCTGTGTTGCAACACCATTTTCATAAATGGGCACACCAGCTTCTACTAATGAAGCCATAAAGTCTGCTGTGCGCATGCCCATTTCCTCATAGCTCACGCCCAGTCGCTGTAAATCATTTCCGTGTTGTCTTATGAGTAAACTATTTGCTCTTGCAAATTCTTGTGCACCTTGACTAGTAGTACCACCAAACATAGCAACGGCTTCTGTATTTTTAGTAACAACATTACCAAACTGTTCCATTGTAAGCCCGCTATTACTAGAAATGTTTCTAAAGTTAAGCATGCTATTTCCAAAAACAGCACCCGCTTGTTGCGCTTTGCCAAATTGTGTAGCCATCTTTTCTAAATCACCTAACAATACGCCGCCTAGGACACCTGTCACTTGTGTCATGCCAACTGCTAAACCAGCAAGAGCGCCGCCAAGCATCAATCCAGCTGGTCCGCCAAATGCTGCGCCTGCTGCAGCACCTGCTGCTGTAATTGCACCTGCGTTATCTCCAACTAACCCAGTAAATTTCTCCACACCTGCTGACAGCATAGCTATCGGACTTTCAAAACTTATTGAACTCATTTTGCGACTGAACGAAGCAAAACTATTGCTTGCTTGCATATTACGTTTTGTTAGTGTCTCGGCTGCACTGCTTTGCGCTTGCATACTGCTTTTAGTATTGTCAGCAGACTGGCCCAACTGTTGCAAGTCTCTTGCTGTACGCTTACTATCACCGGCAACTGAAGCAAAGATACTTTGAATGCCGCCTGCACCTGTGGTTTGATTGTTTACAGCATCAACCAAACGGTTTAGCGTTTGCTCGCTTGCAAAGTTATCTGCTTGTACAGCACCAAATCCTGGAATGTCAATTACGGGCAAAGAAAAAATCTCCAATTATATGCGTATATAAATATACACACAGTATCATATTTATTATGTATTTACCTGGAGAAACACATGGTCGAAGTACCCGAGAACTTTTCAATGAATCCTGAGCAAGTTGCACATATGCAAAACAGAACAAATCCTCTACAAAAATTTATGCGGCAGCCTGCAATTTACATCAAACTACCCAGCAATGGTCAGTATTGGCTAGCAGGTGCGCTAGAAATGCCCGTTAGCAATGAAATACCTGTAATGCCCATGAGCACCAGAGACGAAATTGCACTCAATACTCCAGATGCGTTGCTTAACGGACAAGCAGTGGTAGATATGATTCACAGTTGTATACCAAACATTAAAAATGCTTGGGCATTACCTGCTACTGATTTAGATACAGTGTTAATTGGCATTAGAATTGCTAGTTACGGTGAAAAAATGGAATATACCAGTAGCTGTCCAAGTTGCGAAAACACTGACGAATACGAAATTGATCTGCGTATTTTCATGGATATTCCAGTAGATATGACAGGATATGCACAACCATTTGAATACAAAGGCATGCAAATATATCTAAAGCCTATTGACTATGATACTATTAATATGCAAAACATTGAAAGGTTCGAACAGCAAAGACTGGTAAGTGTTATTGGAGACAGTACACTCAGTGAAGAAGAAAAACAAGAACGGTTCTATAAGATCTTTAAAAAGATGACAGAGTATACTGTGAAAAATGTTAGCAATACAATTGTTCAAATTGTTACACCTGATGGTGAACATGTATCAGATCCAGAGTTTATTGAAGAATATGTAACAAACAGTGAAAGACAGTTGTTTGATAGCGTAAAGAAAAAACTAGATCAGATTAATGCAGGCATTCCAGATAAAACTGTAGAACACACCTGTGATGAATGCAGTCACAAGTATCAAAGCCCATTTACGTTTGACCAAGCAAATTTTTTCGTATTCGCCTCTTAGCATTACCTAATCCTGAGATTGAGAGGCTACTTAATGGATTCGAAAAAGAAATAGCTCGCATCAAGAAAACCATTGCGCAGTTATGTTGGTATATGCGAGGCGGAGTTACTTACAGCGAACTCTTAGATTTACCTATGTCAGACTTTAAATTCTTTAACGAAGTTATCGAAGAGAATTTAGAAATGAGTAAGAAAGCTAATCAATTGATAATTTAAGAATGAGCTAAAGCTCATTCGTTCTTTTCACTTCGTTCAATCACTTTTTTTTATTAGAACACATTATATTATGAACGAAGTGAAGTGCTATCATCTCGAAGTTGAACTCATACTTCACCCGTTGCCGGGCGAAGCCATGAAAAAAGACGCCATCATCTGCGTGTCTCGCTCATCTGTTATAAGAAGATTGCATTGCTGCACGGAGGCGGAAACCCGTTTACCCCCTACTTCAGCCTTCACTGATAGTTTCGGAACCTTACATATATCATAACAGCAATACATGTCCAGTCGCGGTTGCTTTTTCTCAGAGCCGCTATCTTTTGTGCCTAAAGTTGGTTTTACTTGTGTTAACGACGGTTTAATGCGTAGACCGTAAACGCCAAATTAATTCTATTGTAACACTATCTAGCCATTTAATTGTTTGTTGTTGAGAATACCTTTTTGATGTACTCTCACTCTAATGTGCCCGTTGTACCATTCGTCAGATTCTAATACTTTGTGATTGAATTGTTCTCTCGCTTCAACATAACTTAGTTCACTTTTGCTAGTGCAATAGAACAGGATTTCACGTTTGAAACTTTGTGGGCCTAGTTCAGCAACGTCTGCTGATAGTTCGTCGGATGAGCCGTAATATTCGCGCCAGTCACTTTCAACAGTGCTACGCCTTTTGTTTTTTCTGCCTTTTAGGGGTGGTTTAGTTCTTTTGAATTGTGCCAGTTTTTTGCCAATGTATTTTCTATTGTTAGTCAAGTTTGTAATCAAATAAACAAAGCCCACAGAACCTTCTGGTAGTTCTTCGATAATTTCGTTATTATAGTACCAGTGTTGTTCCATGTGCTTTGTATATATGCAGAATTACATGCTGTTCTTCTTTTCCTGAATCTCAGCGCGGCGTGCTTTAGTAAGTTTGCCCAGTTCACCTAGTGCTTTACGAGCGCGAGTTGCTGCGGCTTTTACGCCTTTTTCTTCAAATGCTGCATGCTCTTTCAAGTATGCTTCGTACTGTTCTGTAATTTGTTCGTGTGACATCTCTGTCTCCTATCTTAGTTGAATTTCTTGTTTCCATTGCGACCGCTTATTTACAATCTTTCCGCAACTTCTTTTACACACATAAAACGGACTGTTGTTAACTAGTCTTGTTTGATATTCCGTCATTAATTCTTTTGGTGTAAATTCTTTTATATCTGTATGATCGTGTTCTTGTGTTTGGCTGTAATACATTTCTCCAATGTGACAACAAGGAAATTCTTGTCCTTGGTAATCTATGTATGTACTAGATTCTATATTCCTCTCACATGTTATACTGTTTACAACTGTGTAGTCAATATAATTATGTTCATTTGCTGCTTTAATGTTTTCAAATGTAAATTGATCCCATCTATCTGTTTCTTTGCTACGAAACCAAGTAAATCTCATTGAATCAGCTAGTTGCTTACAATCTTCTATTTGATGTTTATTATGATCAAATACTAGCATGTCCCAATGCGCACTGCCGCCTGCTTCTATGTATGCTTGTGCATTTTGCATAATTTTATCAAACTGCACACCTACTCTATATATATGATTAGTATCAGCTAATCCATCTATACTAAACACAACGTAATCGTAAATGCCAGTAAGAAGTTCAGCACATTCTGTCCACCATTTAGGATTTCGTATACTACCGTTTGTGTTAATACCAACAACGATACTAGGACGAATACCTTTCACCCATGCAATTTTTTTAAGCAAGTCTTTGTCTGCACATGGGTCACCTAGGCTCCCGCAGAAAAATATCTTCTCTAAACTTATTAGCCTACTGGTGACATGTGCTTGAAATTTATCAAAACTTAGATCTGCAAGGCTAACAACGCACCCGTTACCGTTTATATTTCTTGCACACATAGGGCAAGCAGCATTGCATCTGCTGGTAGGTTCAAAGTGCAGTATCTTGGTCATACTAGTTCTACATCAGTATCATAACTAGTAAAGCCATTTTCTTTGATAACTTTAAGTACATTGTTGACACGCCCTATAAGTTCATCTTTGTGACTTACTAGCCATACACTTTTGTTACGCTCTCTGCTCATTCGTTTTAGTACACCCATGGCGTTTTCTACACCTGCACTATCCATGCCACTGTCAACTAGTTCGTCAATAAACAACAAGTTGATTGGCTGATATAGGCTTTCCCAAACATCACGGAACGCCCAACTTAGGCTTAGTATAAGTCTGTTACGTTCACCTCTGCTCAAGTTGTCAAAGTCCAAGTCTCTACCTAGTTCTTGTATTTCTACTGTTAGATCATTTTGGAACACCACCGTGTGTGGTAGTCCAACTGCGCCCAGGTAACCTTCTAGTCTTGTATTTAAGTATGCAAGGTTCTGATCAATAATACGTTTGCGGATAAAACTGTCTTTGTTAGTAAGCAGTTTAAGCAAGAACTCTTGATGATTCTGCACCCGGGTAAGTTCATTTATACTATCCCAGGTAACCTCCTGAACTGCAGTAGTTTCCATTTCTGCTATTTGATCGGTGTAAGGGTCACTTTCATCTTGCTTACTTTGTAGTTGTGATTCCAGTGTGGATAGGCTTGAACGATGGTTGTGTGCATCATTGGCGCTATCATAGAAAGTTCGTGGTTTGCTTGGGACTGTTTCTTCTTGAGCTCTGAGCTCTGTAATTGCTGTTTGTAATTCTGTAAGGAAATTATTTGCTTCGTCATGTTCCTTCTCCGCTTTTTCAATCTCTTGTTTATGACTATCTAAGTGTGTAATGCTTTGATTGCAACTATGACACACTCCATCTTGCCATCCTACTAGAGCTTTGTTTGCTTTTTTAACATCGCGCTCTGCTCTGCCTTCCTGTGCTTGCAGTGCAGCAACGTCTTTTTGTAGTTGCACTTGTGCATTGTTTAGTGTATTCCAGTCTGCAAGTTCAGTGTGCGCTCTAAGCTCTTCGTCAATGTCAACATGACTAAGGTCGTTTATTGCTGTTTTAAAGTTTGCAATGTCCTGATCTTTTTTGTCTTGCCACATACGCTGTCTGCGTTTTAGTGCATCAACTTGCTCTACAATTTTGCCGTTAGCATCTTCGACTGCTTTGATACGGAACTCTTCTTCTTGAATCTTGTTCTTAGTTACACGCACCATTTCTTTGAGATTTTCTGCTTTTTCACTGAGAATAGTAATACCTAACAACTGTTCAATGATAGCACGTTGATCGTTGGTGCGCATGCTTAGAAAAGGTTCACTGTATGTGTTTAGTGCAAGCACATGTTTAAACATGTCGTGTGACATACCTAACAGTTCTTCGATAGCCTTTTGTGTTTCTCTGCTATCTCCTTGTGCATTATCCTCTGTTTCTTGCTCGTTGTTGTTAATGTAAAACTTTAGCACATTTGGCTTACGTCCACGTTCAATACGATATGCTAGTCCATCTTTTTCAAACTCCACAGTGGTAAGCATGTTCTTACCATTGGTTTTGTTAATCAAGTTGTCCTTGCGAATATTTGTAAGTGCATTACCATAAAGTGCGTAACTTAGCGCATTAATGATAGTAGTCTTGCCAGTACCATTTCTACTGCCAGCATCTCCTCCTCCTGTGTCTAAGTTTTCACCTAGCACCAGTGTAAGGTCATTGCGGTTAAAGTCAATGGCTTGTGTGGTGTTACCCACGCTCATAAAGTTTTTTACTGTAAGTGTATCTAATTTGAACATTTGTTTATTATAGCATCATGATATTTTTTATACAACATATTTTCTACTGCAAGTATTTCTCGTTCGTTGCGCCATGGAAAATCCACACAAGGCTGCACATATTTTCTTATAAAGTCAAACTGTACAAGGCTGATAGGTTGAATTACATCAGCCTTTGCATCTTCTTTATAGTATCTACTAATTTTTTTAAAACTAGTCATACCCAAATATTCATCGTGCCAGCACCAACTATTTGGACTAACATCTGTTTCTCGCAAATACAAACTGTCTTCGCATAGCATAAAACGATAAGGCGTATCTTGTAATAGTCTATGTGCATAGTCCACATAGTTCTGACTGCGTATTTGATGTTGCCGTAGTGCAATTGTGCTGTGATACTGCGCAACTGCAGGATTGGTGCTTGCACTGCTTAGCCAGTACTGATCATTGTTAATTTCAACAATATTCTCACTGTACACAGGATCTAGTGCTATTTGCTCTTGCCAACAATCATCTTGGTGATCTAAAACTAAATCTAACCTAGCAGGATATGCCCATTGTACTATAACAAAATCAGCATTGGCATAGTTTTGTTTAAGTGCGTTTATGATGTACTCGTTACCTGCTCCATACCTACTAAGGTTAACTAGCTCAATGTTTTTGCACATCAGTTTAATTATATCAGGCCACTTGTAGAACTGCTGATACCAAAGTGGGCTATGTGTAGTATCTCCGAAACCGTCACTGAACGTTAGTAATCTCATTGATCATCTGCCTAATGTGTTGTGTGCCTGTGAACCAATATTGATAATCATAAACTGGAATGCTTATTTTATATCGTTTTTCAATGTAGTAGTTCAAGTATCCTTGGTCATGCAAACTGTAATCTTTTTTAAATTTAAAATCAAACCCTGTATCTAACGCATACTTTACACGATTTACTAAATGCTGTGCTTGGTAGTATTTGCGATTTGCATTAATAAATTCATTCCATAACTTCCAAAACTTACCCCAATTGCATTTACCAAAGTGAGGTTCTAATAAGGTGACCACTCTGATTGGATTAAAAAATAAATCACTAATGTTAATATTAGTTGTTGTAGAAGTTTGATTCCAAGTGTTGAGATAAAAATCTGGATTTTTATCACAGTGGTGATATACTAGACTAAACTGTTCTCTTGTTTGATATTCTTCTAGATCAAAATTAAAATTTAACTGTTCTGCTTTTTCTTTGCAAGTCTGAAACACAATACTTCTTGCGTGTTCATCAATACACATTCTTATAGTATTTTCAGTGCCTCTATGTATTGCGTCATGTATACCACTATCTATTAAGCAAATACTTTTCTTATTTTTAAAATCGTAGTAGTTCTCTTTAATAAACGGAGCACTAAGAAGCCAAGTTTTGCAATGTAGTGGATAGTCGTGGCTGTTGCCGGTGCTACTGAATGTGCTTGTTTCTTGCGGACAAAAAACATCATCAAAACAAATGCTTGGCATTTGTAGCATAAAATGCCCGAATCCACCACTTGGGTAATGTATGTAATACATTAAAGATTCCTATAAATGTCTAACATTAGGTTAGTATCGTATTGTTCGCTGTCAATTTGTTGCAGTTGACTGGTAACAATAGTGTCAACACTTTCAAAGTTGATCTCACCTGAGATTTGCATGTCCATGTCTTCAACTTTTACAGGGATCAAACTCATTTCACGCAGTTGGTATTCTTGTATAAAAGTTTCTTTAATAAAGTTTGCTTCTTCGTAACTGATGTCCACATCCAAGTTAACACGAGCATAGGTCTTTGGACCTAGATACTTTTCAGGACCTTCTAGCAGTTGACTTATTTTCAATGTGCGATACTTTGGCTGATCGGGCCAAGCAATAAATTCTCTTGTGCCATCCCAATCCAATATCATTAGTCCACGATCATCATCGCCAGCATCGCTGTAGTTGTGAGGAAATGCATTGCCTGTGTATACAACATTGCCTTTTTCTTGCCGCTTGTGAAAATGTCCTGTAAACACAGTTCCACAACGACCAAAGTCATCTGCATTTAGTTCACCATGATCAGGCATTTGCACCATAGCATTCATATAAAAGTGAGGAAGTTCAAAGTGACCAATAACATAGTCAGCATTTACTTTGCGCATCTGCTTGTGTTCATCACCTACTAACCATGGAATAAATGCAACACCGTCTACAGTAGTAATGTCATTGTAAAACTGTATGTTCTCAAACTTTTTAATAAAAGCAACGCTGTTGTAGTCACGCTTGTCTCTGTAGTATTCATCATGGTTGCCAGGGATAAAGTGGATTGTATCAAACGAATCGTTAAGCAAATCCAATGCGGCAATACTGTAGTTCAGTGTAGCAACATTTATGCTTGCTCGTTGATGATGCCAATCGCCCATAAAGATGCAGGTATCGGCACCTTGCGCTTTAGCCTCTTTACAAAACCAAGTTACAAAGTCCAAACAATCCTTGTTGAAAGTCTGGCTATTGCTTTTGTTACCAAAGTGAATATCCGTGAATACGGCGGCCCGTTTGAACAAACTCATGTGTGTATTATAGCACCTTATGTGTTATTGTCAATGATTAAAAATAGTCTTGCTGTGTGCCTTCTCGATAAAGGTCTAGTGTAATACAGTGTAATCCACCATCCCAAAAATACCTATGACGCCATGGCACATATACTGGTTCTACTTTATGTTTCTTCAAAAATGCATTTACCTGTTCGTTGTTAGGATTACTAACACAACAATGATTAGCATCGAGCATAAGAACGTTAACGTCAAATACTGTCTCCTCTACATATCCAACCCAGTCACTTAACCAAGTTTCAACAAAGTGCGTGAACTCGTCATTATCTTCTTCACCTGCAAGCCACCACTTACCTTCATTTTTCTGTTTAAGTTTCCAAAAACCTCCAACTTTTGCCCAACTTTGATCAGGCAAATAACAGACATCCCACCCAGGAAATGTTTCGCTGTATGTTTGTACATCATGTAAACTGAGTATAGCGCCGGGTTTAATTGGGTGGTAGTTTCCGTCACTATGACCTTGTATAGGTTTAATTATTACTTCCCAATCTTCAAAGTCTGACAATGTACTTTTATCAACGGCTGCATCTGTATCTGCACCTATTATTATTTTTTTTCCTAACATAAAAGCATTTGCACTGGTAAAAGTAAAACCACCTTTGCACAATTCCTCCCATACAAAGTCAATGAAAAAATCTTTATTTTTTCTATTTTCTAGGTAACTTTCCCAACTTGGCCAATCGTCTCCTGCAAGTGTGTTATAATCTTGCTTAGAAATTATCATAGGAACATCTGATGCCATCTTGCTTATACCTCCGTAATCAACAAGGCACTGACTAATAGAAGGATGGTCACGGAGATGTGAAAAACACTTATTGCCTAACACTAATTGATCATCTCTGGGCTGAAGCGGCCCACGTGGATAACGACCAGGATCATCTACAAATCTTTCATTAGGATCTAACTTGGGCTGTATTACTTTAACACCAAATTGCTGTAATATTTTTTTGTACCCGTCTAGGTCCTCAAGTGTTTCTTCGCATATGCGTTTAAGAGGATCGCTTGCTTTTGGGTCGCAGCCGTTAAAGAATTCAGGTGCATAGTTATTTCCTAGCATGCACACCTTCAAAGGATCCCACTTGTTCCAAATGTTATATTTCATTAAATAGGATCTGAACTTTTTGCTAGATCGTTCTCTGTTTGTCTAGTGTAACTTGGGTTTAGACCAGCATTTTCTAAGATATCATCACGGATGCTTTGATTTTTCTTTTCCAAGTTTAGTACACGGGTAAAACTATTTGTAATTGCTGCAGTGTAGTATGCAAATGGATTCTCACTTTTACTTTCATCAAACTGTAGACCAATCTGTGTAAGTTGTAGCAGTGCTTGGCTACGCATTTCATCATTGTATGTGTATCCACGCCAGTTTGAACGTGTACCGTAACGCTCGCACAATTTCATATACATGCGGGCAAGTTTGTTAGTAGTGCGCCCATGTGCTTTACTAAAGTTGCCATTTTCTAGTCCGCCTTCCCAGTGACTTTTACCAACACAAACTGCAACATCGTCGTCGTCTAGTTTAAAGTGTTGAAAAGGAGGGAAGTTGCACTGCACATGATGGTCTGCAACAGTTTTAGGATTCTTTTTACGTCCGGGATGCAGTGGAATGTGATCGTGTGTCATGACACGAAAAATAACATCTTGCTTGTTAATTTTCTTCCAGTCTACAGCAAAGTCTGCTTGTTTAACTTTCTGTCCTTCTGCACGAGCTGCTTCATATGCTTGCTTTTGCAAACGATCTGCTTGATTACGCTTGGCTTGTGCAATAGTACGAATGTTAATTTTTTCAACATTTGGCAGGATAATGTCATAAACATCATCGCCATCTGCAACAAAACTACTGTAAGTGTTCTTAGATAAATGAATTTCTTTCAACAAATCGCGATTGTTGAGATAATTTTTCCTTTTGATCATGTAATGTGATTCCTTTTATATGCGTATATTATACAACCTATAAATATACTTATCAAGTAAAAAAACAAGGATTTGATAAATGGCATTTGATTTAGGTACCAAATTTACTCGCAAAGCACAACAATTTGTAAGTGATGCTGCCGGTAGGGCTCTTCCGGGCAATGACCCATTGAGTAAAATTGGACGCAGTGTATTAGGCGCTAGTGGCAATAGACTTATTCAAGCAGGACTAAATTTTGCAGGTGCAAATATTCCAGGGTTCAGCGATGTCGCTGCTACTGTGTTTAGAGATGGGGATATCCGTGTTAGATTGAGTATGAGCCCATCAAGTGGCCCTTTGCTTTACAAAGACCCAAACAATAAGTTACTCGGGCCATTAGTTGACACAGACGGTATATTATTTCCTTATACACCATCAATCAGCGTAAGTCACAGTGCGCAATATTCTGCAGTGCATCCTGCACACAGTAATCATATGCAGCATAGTTATAATGCAAGCAGTGTAGATACTATCACTGTTGATGGATATTTCACAGCCAACACAGCAGACGAAGCACGATATGTATTTGCAGTGCTTCATTTTTTGCGCAGTGCTTACAAAATGTTTTATGGTGCTGATCCTCTAAGAGGCACACCTCCACCAGTTCTTAGACTCAGCGGTTATGGCCCACATAATTACAACAGTGTTCCTGTTGTACTACAACAATTTACAGAAATTATGCCAGCTGACAGAGATATGATTGAAGTGCCGTTAGCGTCATCTCCGGATGCAGCAACAAAAACAATGATCCCAACTTACTTGCCTGTTACAATGTCGTTGCTACCAATATACAGCAAGGACCAAATTAGTAACTTTAGTTTACAAGGATTTGCCAGAGGCGATTTAATTGGTAACCCAGGCAAAGGCGGAGGATTTCTATAATGGCAGAGTATCGCAATGATAGCCCGTATGCAAATACATCACAGTATGGATATTACTTAGATGTATTGACTCCGAGGCGTGTGCCAGCATTCAGAGATGATGTGTTACATACATTAACACTGGTGCACCAACACAGACCTGATCTACTTGCGTTTGATTTGTACGGGAACAGTAATCTATGGTGGGTGTTCCAAGCTCGTAATCCAAATGCATTTGAAGATCCTGTTTGGGATTTTCGTGCAGGTGTAAAATTTTACATTCCTAAAAAGGATATAGTAGAAACAGCATTAGGAATTTAATATGCCGCCACCAGATTATTTCAAAAACAGACAAAATAATCCATCACCAGAGGATTTTTCACTCTACGAACCGCTGCAGGCTGATCCTATTCGTGTTACTAACGCTGAGACACTTACTGTGCCTGCAATATCACCGGGCGACGTTGATGTTCAACTTAGTCCTAGTGGAAAACTTCAAAGAATACAATTTACACCAGGCAGTACAGAATATAACAGAACACAAAATCTTTATCTACAGGAAAGAGGTAGTAACAATAGTAGTGTAAATCAAGACGCCCCGGAGGACGACTATGTCGAAGAAGGCGACTTTGAAACTGGCTCTAGCTATGTAACTGATGATGACAGTGTAACAGGTCCGCCAATTGGATTAAATGCAAGTGCAAGAACTAAAACTAAAATTGCAGATTCTAAACCTGCTACTTCCATAAATCAAGGACCTTTCATGGAAGATTTGAGTAAGATTCAAATCAATCCTCGCAAAAACGAACTTAACCGTTTTTCAAGTGTCACTTATAATATTGCACTATACATGATGAACAGTAAGAGCTATGTTAATTTGCTTACACAGCCTAGACTTCCTCAAGATGCACTAAGCCCTCCTAACAGTTACTTGTTGATGCGCAGTGGCGGAGTAGGATTTGATGGAGGCGGCACAGATTTTAGTAATGATTTTTTCATAGATGATCTTGAGATATCTAACGTTGCAGTTGGTCCTAGCAAGTTCAAAGCAAACACAAATGCGACTGATATTAGATTTACAATCACAGAGCCACGTGGTGTTACATTGCTAGAAAGATTGCAAAGAGTAGCAGGATCAGTTATGGCAAGTACAAGAGAAAAATACATCCATGCTCCGTATCTGCTAGAAATAACATTCAAAGGTTACGATGAAAATGGCACACCAATGCCAGCATCAAGTACACCCAAGTATATTCCAATTAGATTAATTGACATGCAATTTGATGTAAATGCAAGCGGAACACAATATAAGTGTCAAGCAATACCTTTTGCAAATCATGCAATGGGAAGCATAATGGGCACTATACCATTTAATATAGAACTTCAAGCAAGCACTGTTGGTGATATTTTTAGCGCAGGTGTAATAGTAGAAGAAACAGTTCAGACAACTGAAACTGTAAGAGTAAGAGCTCAGGAAACTACTACTCAAGAAAGAATTGTAAAGAAAAAGAAAAAATCCAAAGCAAAAAATTTAGGTGAAATTTTAACAAACTACCAGCGTAAGCGCACACTACAAAGCACAGCATTAACAGAGAAAAACTTTGAAGTAGTTGAAAAACCAGTACCGCCTGCTGCAGAAAAATATGATAGTTACAAATTTTTAATTGCAGGTGAAATTGCAGAAGCTAAACTAAATCTTAGTGAGTTGTATGATGCACTTAATACTCCTGCACCTACAGAAGAAGCAAAAGAAAAAGATGACAGTAAAACCAAAGGTGATAAACGTCAATTTGATGCCTATGTAAGAGGTATAGGACAAGGAATAACACTAGACAAAGAAACACAAACATTCAAGATTAATGCCGGCACATCTATTACAAAACTTTTAAATCTTGTTATACTGCACAGTGATTATATGGATGCAAATATTGTTGAAAATCCTAGTTCGCAAGTTAGTGAAGGCGGAGGCATAAACTGGTTTAAGATTAGACCTGTGATTGAAAGTGCAGAAAGTGTCGGCGGCGGCATGGATAACAAAGATGGCAGATACAAATATCTTATCACACATGCAGTTGAAAAAAACAAAATATATTACAGTGATTTTCCATGGGCTAAAAAGAGCAAGCCAACTGGCGTTGGAGTACATAAGAATTACGATTATCTCTTTAGCGGAACAAACACAGAAGTGTTAGATTTTGATCTTAAATTTAGAACTGCATTCATACAAGTGATGACTGCCGGTACCGGTGCTCCTTTTGGAAATAAAACTGCTGACGAAAACTTTGCAGGAGTGGTAAAAGAGCTGCCACAAAGTATTGAAGGAAACACTATTAACACTCAAGACAACTTAAAAAGAGCAAGAGCAAAAGACTTGTTTAGTAGTGTAATGAGTGATGGCGTGGATATGATCGATTTAAATTTACAAATTGTAGGAGATCCTGCATTTATACCTACCAGTGATGCATTTTGGCAAGACAAAGTAAGACAAGGACAGCAATACACAGAATCATTTATGCCCGACGGTACTATAAATTATAACTTAACACCTCCTTTTATTAGAGTAAATCTCAGAACACCAGTTGATTATGATGAAAACAGCGGACTTGCTAATCCTAGTAGATATGGAAACAGTAGTTTTAGTGGTGTGTATCAAGTGACAAGTGTAGATAGCACATTTAGTGGCGGCAGATTTGAACAAAGACTAAACGGATTTCGTGCTATGTTACAGCCTACAGCAAACGGAGTTGCTAGAAGTGAGGCACAAACTGCTGGTTTAGAGCGCAACAGATTTGCAAAAGAAGCAGCAAATACATTTGCCGGAGGCGATTTACTAGGAGAGTTTAATACTAAGCCTAAGACTGACAGTGGTGTTGCGAGAGTTATTAATCCATTTGAGGAGGATAGAAACGCTGGCGTCGAATATGAAGAAGTTTATACAAGCTCAACTGTTAACAACGCTAGAACACAACAAATAGCAAGAGATCAACAGGATAGATCAGTAGACACAATAACAGACAATAACCCAGATCAAAGTGAGGCTTGGGCAACTAGATATACAGCATACCCAGATGGAGCAATATAATCAATGGCAATAGATATTTCAAGAACTGGAACCAGAGGCGGCGATCCGAATTATAACACTGCTAACCTAACAGGCGTTAGAGAAGAACGCGGTATTGTTACTGGTATTGTCAAAGCAAATGTACACGGTGCACACATGGGTGTAATTAAAGTTTGGATTCCTACATATAGTACAAACCCAAACGATAAGTCGCAATGGCGCACAGTACGCTACTGTAGTCCTTTTTATAGTAGAGCAGATAGCCAAGGACCTCTTAACACATACCTAAGCACAAAAGTTAGTAGTGGCATTATCACTCCACCGCCGGATCTAGGAACCACAGTGCTATGTGTTTTTGCTGATGGTAAGAATGCCGAAGGTTATTATTTTGCTTGTGTGCCTGACACATTTATGCTGCAAGCAGTTCCTGAATCAACAAGAAACGCTGACGGTGAAGCCGGCGGTGAATTTAATGATAATCCTAACGGAGAACACAGTTCTAAAAAAGTTGATAATTTTAGAAAAGAACCAAGGCCTACCGATTTTTTCACACAAGGATATTTGATACAACAAGGATTAGATGCTGACAGTGTAAGAGGTATAAACAACAGCGGATATATGAGAGAATCGCCTAGCGAACTTATTGGTATTAGTTCAAAAGGCAGACGCATTACTGCACAAGGCACTGACTTTTTAACAACCTACAGCGAACAGGTAAAAAATCCTGACACTGCAGACAAAAATGTAATTGATGGACTATTAGGTCCTAATAGACGTAAAGGGCATAGCGTAACACTTGATGATGGGGACATTGATGGAAACAGCAATCAAGTTCGTTTGCGTACAAGCTCAGGACATCAACTTTTATTAAATGACAGTGAAGGTGTAATCTATGTAGGCAATAGCACAGGCAGTGTTTGGATTGAACTAAGCAACAATGGCACAATGGATGTGTATGCACAAGATAGTATTAACTTTCGAAGCACAAATATTAACTTTCATGCTGACCAAAACATTAAATTTCACAGCAAAGGTTACACACAAATAGTAAGTGAAAAACAACTTGCTCTTGAAGGCAAGCAAGAACTTACAGCATTTAGTGAAGGTGAAATTGGTATAAACGGAAAAAAGAATTTGCATTTGCATTCAAGCAGTGAAATATTTGCTACAAGCACAGGTGCAAGTTATTACAATGCCGGCGGCAATATCAGTGTAGCAGGTGCAATGGTACTGCTTCAAGGACCAAGAACACAAGCAAAGCAAGCAAAAAAAATTACGGCTGGACAAAAAGAAGATACTACATATGATCCTGCAAGTAACCAATTTATACTAGACGAAGAACAAATGCTTAGTACTAGTATTGATAGACTTACTATGCACGAACCTTTTATAGGACACGGCTCTGCAAACATTGCCACTCCGTACAGCGGGGGACTTGCAGGCGGCGGCGGGTCACCTACAGGCGGATTTAGTATTCTTTCTTCGGCTGTATCACTGCCTATTTCTGTACCCGGGTTAAGTCCTGGTGCTCTCGGTGGTGCTTTACCAGCTGTTACTGGAAGTTTTGAAAACATCACTAGTAACTTACCAGTGGGTGATCTTACTAGTCAATTTGCAGGCGCAGCCGGTCCACTAGCTGGTGCAGATTTAGATAGCTTTACTAAAGACTTTAGCGGAAAGATCACAGGAATGGCAGGTCAACTACAAGCACAACTGCCAGGTGCAGTTGGTGAGTTTAATAAAGTACTTCCGCAGATACAAGATCAACTTGGATCAGTGTTAAGCAGTCCTGCACTCAATAAGTTTCCTGTTACAGATATGGTCAAGCAAGTAAACACAGGATTTAGTGTCGGAGCATTGGATAGTTTTGATGTACAAGGACTTAATGCTGCAGTTGTGCAGCAAGCAGGAAGTTTGAATAATCCAGCATTTATAGACAGTGTAACAAAAAGTGTTGGCAAATTTGGTGTCAATGTTGACCAATTAAAAAAGCAAGGCTTTGTGCGCCCTGAAGCGGTGTTTAACGATCAACTAAGTGATAGTAGTGTATGGACAGGCAAAGGAGGTGCATCTAGCCTAAATAGATTCCTTGGTAACTCTGGATTACAAGAAAGTTTACAGCAAGCAGTGGTAGCAGATGATTACCAAACAATGGTAAACAGCGGTGCAATTAAACTTGGTGACGGCAAACAAGAAATTATGAGTATGTTAACTGCAAGTAATTCGGCATCTCCTGAAATTGTTGCACAAGTTAGACAAGGATTTAGTAGCATAGAAGGAGTGTTGCCTAACACTACAAATATTCCAAGTGGTGAAGACATTGCTAGTATTGTAAAACAAAATATGCAGACTGGCGCCGCCGCGGCGAGGCGTGTAGATCAAATTAGATCAGACACAGTAAAGCGTGAAGTTGAACCAAAACAAGGAGTGGCACAGTCTAACAGCGAAGCCGCACAAAAACACTTGGAAATGTTCAGTAAGCAAGCACAACTTTCACCTGACCAACAAAAACAACTAAACGAATCAATACTACAGATATATGCAGGTGTTGATAAAGCGAACCCTGCGGAGTAAATACATTATGGCTATAGCAACATACAAAGGATTCAGTACAGTAAACAATAACTTTAGTAGTTCAAAGTTAACTGATACTGATTTAATTAAACGAGATTTACTCAATCACTTTGCTATTCGCAAAGGTGAAAAACTTATGAATGGCGAATTTGGCACTAGTTTGCGTGATTTAATCATGGATCCTCTGACAGAAGAAACCAAAGCGATTGTGATACAAGAAGTAAATGCTGTTATTGAAAATGATCCCAGAGTGCGCAGCGAAGGTATTACACTAGACGAATATGAAAACGGACTACAAATCGAAATGTCTGTTAGGTATGTACTCGACAATCAAGTAGAAAACCTTGTAGTACGCTTTGATAGACCAGACAACGCTGCAATATAATATACCTACTTTATTCCGCAAATAAATACTGCATAAGATAGGAATATTAAAACATGGCTGCTAGTACAAGACAATCAAATTTATTTGCTGCTGAAGACTGGAAGAAAGTCTACGAGACCTTCCGTGAAGCAGATTTTCAGAGCTACGACTATGAAACCATTCGTAAGAGTATGGTGGATTACCTTCGTACATATTACCCAGAAGATTTCAACGACTTTATCGAATCAAGTGAATATGTTGCACTGATTGATTTGATTGCATTTCTAGGACAAAGCCTTAGTTTCCGTGCAGACTTAAATGCCAGAGAAAACTTCCTAGAAACAGCAGAACGCAGAGACAGCATACTACGCTTGGCTCGCATGCTTAACTATTATCCAAAGCGTCAGCAGATTGCACGTGGTTTACTTAAGGTAGTAAGCGTAGAAACAACAGAAGCAATCACTGACAGCAACGGAAACAGCCTTCGTGACACGGAAATTAGTTGGGGTGATCCAACAAACAGCGACTTTTTAGAGCAGTTTACTACAATTCTTAACTCAAGTATGGTCAGCACACAACAGTTTGGCAACCCAGGTCTAAAAACCACAGTCGGTGGTATAAACATTGAAGAATATCAATTGAAACTAAATCCTGGCACTGTTCCAATTTATGATTTTAGAAGCGATGTAGGAGCACAGAATCTAGACTTTGAACTTGTCAAAGGAACCTATAGTGGCACAGACTTTTTATATGAAGTAGCACCTCAACCTAGTAGCACAACAAACATTCTCTATCGTAATGATAACAGAGGCTTTAACAGTGCTAACAACGGATTTTTCTTTTACTTTAAACAAGGTAACTTGCAAAGTGCAGACTTTAGTATTGCTGAGAAACTACCTAACCGCACAGTAGAACTAGACATTAATAATGTTGACAACAATGATGTTTGGTTGTATCAAGTAGACGATCAAGGTAGAGAAACTACACGCTGGGATAAAGTACCAGCAATCAGTGGTAACAATGTTATCTATAACAGTTTAAGTGCAAACAATAAGAACTTGTTCACTGTGCGTAGCCGTGCAAACGATCAGATCAGTTTGGTGTTTGGCGATGATGTTTTCTCAAATATCCCAGTTGGTAACTTCCGTGTGTATTTCCGTACAGGTGCTGGGACAACATATAAGATCAGTCCTGATGATATGCAAAACTTGCAAATTGTAATTCCGTATATCAGTCACAGTAATCAAATTGAAAATTTGACAGTAAACCTAAGTTTACAAAGCACTGTTGCTAATGCAAGCGGCAGAGAAAATCTACGTGACGTTAAATTAAAAGCACAGCAACAGTATTACACACAGGATCGTATGATTACAGGTGAGGATTATCAAATCCTCCCTTACACAAAGTTTAGCAATGTTATCAAGTCAAAAGCAATTAACAGAACTGCTAGTGGCATTAGCCGATATTTGGATGTGCGTGATACAACAGGAAAGTATAGTAGCACAAACATTGTTGCAGAAGATGGAATTTTCTATCGTACAGAAGATCTACAACAGTTCCAATTCACATTTATTACAGACAGCGATATTAGTAATACTTTAAGCCAGCAAGTAGAAAAGAATATTCTTAAAAACGAAAGTTTGCATTATTATCTTAAAAACTACGGAGGTATTGATGTGACAGGACTTACTGCTAGTTGGAATTTAGCAACGACTAGCAGTGGTACAGTAACAGGTTACTTTAAAAACGATGTGAATAGTCCTCTAAAAATCGGCAGTTTTGCAACCAGTAATTTGAAATATGTAAAAGTAGGCGCACTGCTAAAGTTTACTGCGCCAAGTGGTAAAGTATTTGACATTAACAACAATCTAATTACAGGCACAAGTGGTACAATTAATACCAGAGATTATATCTGGGCTAGTATAAGTGCAGTAGTCACTGATGGTACTAACCAAGGTGTTGGTAATTTAGAAACAGGTGTTGGACCAGTTACTCTCAGTGAAGTTATTCCTCAGGATGCAGTGTTGGATAAAGTTATTGCACCGTGGAATACTGCAATTGATAGCACAGTAAGAAACAGCATTATTCAAGCAATTGGCGATTTTAAGACTTTTGGTTTACGCTATGACAGAGACACACAAGCCTGGACAATTATTGATGCTTTGGATTTAGATCAGACAACTACATTTAGTTTAGTATATGCAGGCAACACAAGTAATGTTAGTTTGGACAACAGTTGGTTCTTTAAATTTACTAATGATGGATCAACATATACTGTTGACTTCCGCAGCACAAGTTATATATTTGAAAGTAAACTAGAGACACGTTTCTATTTTGACAATGATCTAAAAATATTTGATCCTCGCACAGGCAAAACAATTAAAGACAAAGTTAATATCTTAAAAGTAAATAGTTTACCTGACAGTGTTAGCAGTCTAGCAGTTGACTATGCAATGCAGATTGATGATGTAATCACAGAAACAGATGGTTATACACTAACAAACAGAATTAAAGTAACATTCCCTGATGTTGACAGTGACGGTGTAGTTGATAATCCAGAAGTGTTTGATATTGTTGTGGCACCACTTACAAGCCCAGCAACTAAAGTTGTGTTTTATCAGACCAGTACAAGTGCCGGCGGCTACTTAACATATACTCCTGTTACAACTACAACTATCGAACAACGCTATGCAACACAAGCAGCAATCAATGAAGTTATTGCACAGTTCTCTAGTGGACAAATATTCTATGCAAGCACAGATGACAAGTTTTACATTTTAAGTGTAAGTGGTTCTAATATAAAAAGTATAGCACAAACTACTGATTATGTCAAGCGCACAGGACGCGATGACTTGTTGTTCCAGTATACACACAACAGTCCAAACAATAGACGTATTGATCCAAGTCCAAGTAACATTGTAGATTTATTCTTGCTCACAAGCCAGTATAACAATGATTATAGAAACTATGTAACTGATATTACTGGAAGCATAACAAAACCAGTAAAGCCAACTACAAACGAACTGCGTGATCAGTTTGGTAGTTTAGAACAGTATAAAAGTGTAAGTGACACTATTATTTTTAACAGTATCAGTTACAGACCTCTATTTGGCGACAAGGCAGATGAAGAATTGCAAGCAACATTTAAAGTAGTTAAAAACACCAGCACACTTATTAGTGATAGTGAAATAAAAGAGCGCACAGTTGCAGCCATCAATGATTACTTTGCTATTGAAAACTGGGACTTTGGTGATAGCTTCTTCTTTAGTGAACTTGCTGCTTATTTGTACTCAATGCTTAGTCCAGATGTGCTTAGTATTGTTATTGTTCCTAAACTAGCAACTAGCAACTTTGGAAGTTTATTCCAAATTCAGAGTCAGCGAGATGAAATTTTAATTAGTGCAGCAACAGTGAATGACATTGAAGTTATCGACGTTATTACAGCAAACAGTTTACAAGCAAGCGGTAATGTTGTTAACACTACATCAACGAATCTCGCTGCAGAAAGTGCAAGTGCAAGCGGTGCCAGCACAACAGTAAATACAGCAACAAACACAGTCACATCTACAACTACAGGTTCAAGTAGTAGCAGTGGCTCAAGCAGTTCCAGCAGCTCTAGTAGTGGCAGTAGCGGCGGAGGATATGGATACTAATGGCACTTCGTAAAAGTCAGGTACTACTACCTACTATATTCCAAACTACAAAGAACAACAAGTTTCTAAACGCTACGGTTGACCAACTAGTTAGTGAACCTAATTTACAGCGTGTTAACAGTTTTATCGGACGTAAGTTTGCTCCTAATTTTACAGTAGGCGATAGCTATGTGCAAGAAATTGATGCAGATAGACAAAATTATCAGCTAGAGCCTGCAGTAGTATATCGTAGTCCTAGCAAGCAAATTGAAAGTCTAACTGGTTATACTGATTTTATAAATCAATTACGCTATAACAACGTTAGTGTCGACACACACAGTGATTTGTTTGATCAAGAGTACTACAACTACAGTGGATTTGTTGATTTAGATAAACTTGTAAACTATGGTGAATACTTTTGGTTGCCTGCAGGTCCTGACAGTGTGCAGGTGTTTAATAGCACAGTAGACACTGAACGTGATTTCACAATAACACGCCGCACAGTCGCCGCAGTAGATGAATACAGCGTCGATGGTAGTGACAATGCTAACCCAACTATTACTCTTGCAAGAGGCGGCAGTTATACATTTGCTGTGCAGCAAACAGGCACGCCTTTCTGGATACAAACTGAAACGGGCACTAGTGGCATAAGCAATTATGGTAGCAACGTAAGTACTCGTGAAGTACTTGGCGTCACAAATAATGGTGACGATAATGGTACCATTACATTTAATGTTCCAGAAACAGATGCGCAAAATGATAAGATTAATACAACCCAAGCAGCAAATCCAGACTTTGCTACAACGCTGACCTACAAACAAATACACAATGTTCCTTATAGTGCATTCATTGCAGAGCATGGCGGCATTGATGTGCAAACAATAATTGCTGGCAAGAGTTTAGTATTTGTGAATACAACTACAGACGAAACAGCCTGGGATGCAGGTCAGCCATTTGATGGATACGGATTTGATGATCCTGACAATCCTTGGGATGAGACAACTACACTTCCTGTCGCAACACGCTATGATGTATATGACATTGCAGTCAATAATATTGGCGGCGTAGATACAATTCAACTTACTCGCAGCACAGACTGGCCCACAGGACAAAAAGTAAAAATTAAGCAAGGCGATGCATACGGTAACAGAGAGTTCTACAAAGATGCAAGCGGATTGCCTGAACTAATCCAACCTTACACTGCTGGACTAGACACACTTTATTATCAAGACGGCACAAACGCAACGCAGTTTGGCAAAATTCAACTTGTAGATGTTGACGTGGTTCCAGCAATTGATGTTGAAAATGATATACTAGGTAAACAAACTTTTACTAGTGCTAACAGCGTTAAGTTTACTAACGGTTTAAAAGTTGAATTCAACAGCGACATCACACCAAGCACCTATGCAGACAGAGAATATTTTGTTGAAGGTGTAGGTCAACCTCAGGGTATTACACTTACACCTGTAGATGAAATGCTTACTCCGGAAACTTATACTAACAGTACTAGTGATGGATTCGATACTGTAGCATACGATGCAGGCGGCTGGGATGGCACACTAAATGCTCCTATAGATCAGGATTATATTGTTGTTAATCGCAGTAGTTCAGACAGAAATGCGTGGAGTCGCGGCAACCGTTGGTTCCACAGAGAAGTTATTGAAGCAACTGCAACGTATAACAGCTTCACTGCAGATATTGATGATGCTGCAAGAGCAAAGCGTCCTATCGTAGAATTCCACAGTGGACTAGAACTGTTCAACATGGGAACAAGCAGTGTTACTCCAGTAACAGTAGTGGATACAACACAAGTAGATGCACTAAGCAATGTTAATGGCACATTGGGTTACTTTGCTGATGGTATTGATTTACAACAAGATAACACAGTTATTTTTAGCGCAGACACAGATGCAGATACTAGAAATAAAATTTATCGTGTAGACATAATTGACCAAGACAGTGACGCAACAACTAGTGAAATTATCAATCTAGTTGCTATAGGCACAGTAGTTGATGGCAACTGCGTGTTAAGTACACTAGGTTCAAACAATCAAGGTAAACAATATTGGCTAAACGGCACTACATGGACACAAGCACAGCAGAAGACAGCACTTAACCAAGACCCATTGTTTGACGTCTTTGATCCGGATCATACAAGTTTTAGTGATACAACAAAGTATCCAAGTAGTAATTTTGTTGGAAGTAAGTTATTCAGTTACAAGCGCAATAATAACGCAAATCCGGACACAGTTTTAAACTTCGGACTAACCTATAGAAACTTTAACACACTGGGTGATATTGTTTTTGACAATAATTTTGATAGTGACAAGTTCCAGTATACAAAAAGCACAGGCAATACCAATGTTATTGTGCGCAGTGGACATGCACACCAATTTGACATCGCGGGTAACAGAGTACTATATAACGGCTGGACTAAAACAGTTGAACATAGCACACAATACCAAGTTGTAAGTTATGATGTAATAAATGAACTTTATAGTTTTGAAATTGGCGCAAGTGTTGATACAACTAAAGTTAGGCAACCCTTGCAAGTATTTGTAAATGGCAAGTTTAAATATCCTAGTGAATATACACATCTTGTTCAGTATGAAAGAGAGTATGTTGTATTCACAACTGCACTGGCTGTAAATGATGTTGTAACTATCAAGTTTGTTAGTAATACTAAAGCAATAGATAGTTTCTATGAAGTTCCAGATAATCTAGAACGTAATGCAGGTAATGCAACATTTGATACACTTACACTGGGACAAATGCGTAATCACACTCTTGACATAAGTCAGCAAATTAAGACATTTGCAGGCGTTGCTCCTGGTAAGAGTAATATTCGTGATGTGAACTACAGAGCATATCATGGTAATATTTTGCAGCACAGTGCAGGCATGATACTGCCTATGTATGCACTAACTAATAAAACAGCAAATACAATTGATAGTATCAAGTATGTTAAAAATGAATATACAAAGTTTAAAAACAAGTTCATTGACAACATTAATAAACTAGATTTAGATTTAACAAATCCTAGTAAATGTGTAGATGATATTTTAACACACATGGCAGGAAAGAAAACCAGTGCGTTTCCTTTCTACTACAGTGATATGCTACCATGGGGCACACAAAAGTCACAGCTGGTTTATACCATTGATGACGCTACAGAAACAGAATTTGAATTTAACACACAGTTTGACTTAACTGCAATCAGTAACCAAGGAGTGCTAGTTTATCACACACCTGTTAGTACTGGTGTTGCTGATCTTCTTGTTGAAGGCAAAGACTATGCATTCGATACAGTAGAAGCAAAAGTAACACTTACAACAACTAATCTTGGTGTCGCAACAGTTGGATTGAACGTAGATGACAAAGTTACTATTGTAGAATACACAGAAACTAACGGCAGTTTTGTTCCACCAACGCCAAGTAAAATGGGATTGTGGTACAAGTTTACACCTGCTATCTTCACAGACTCGACATACGCTACACCTAAAACAGTTGTAGAAGGACATGACGGCAGCATTTGGGTTGGCTGGGGCGATATAAGAGACAATGTTTTACTAGAACTAGAAAAACGCATCTACAATAACATTAAGACACAGTACAGCAAAGATTTGTTTGATTATGCAGATGTTGTTCCAGGTTACTTCCGTAGCACACTTTCTGATCTCAGCGAATCAAATAACATTAGTCGCAGTTACTACGGCGAGTGGGCACTGCGCAATAAAGTAAAGACAGCACCTAACACAACTGTTGATGCTAACAATGGCTTTACATGGAATTATCGTAATAGCGTTGAAAAAATAACTAAGACAAGACTTCCTGGATACTGGCGTAATATATATCGTTGGTTCTATGATACAGATACACCTCATACTACACCTTGGGAAATGCTAGGACTTAGTGATAAGCCAAACTGGTGGGATGCACGTTATGGTGTAGCACCTTATACAGCGGGTAACACTGTGCTTTGGGAAGATCTTCGAGACGGCAAGTTATATAGTGATACATCAAGTACAACATACACTACTGAAACAAGACGTCAACGTCCAGCTCTACTAAGCATTATTCCAGTTGATGAACAAGGAAACTTGAAAGCACCAAAAGATTTCTTGGTGCAAGATGCATACCAAACAAATGTAGACGACGACTGGGTATACAGTGATGGTAGCCCAGCAGAAACAGCATGGAGACGCAGTAGCGAATATCCGTTTGTGTTACAAATTCTAGCTAGTACAATTAAACCTGCAATGTATGGTACACTAATGTTTGATACAAACATGTATGAAAACAATACACAATACGATCAGATATTGCAAAAGAATAAGAGTTATAGACCTAGCATTGCTGACTATAAAATGCACGGACAAAGTAATGGCAACAGTGACATACTTAGAGTTGAAGGTTATAACCAGTTTATCAGTGAGTTCATTAGGTTCAATGGCTATAGTATTGATGATGAAATTACAAAGATTAATAACCTAGAGCTTAACTTGTGCTACGGTATGGCTGGCTTCACTGATAAAAAGTTTCTCAAAGTTGTTGCAGAAAGTGTAACACCTAGCAGCCAAAGTGAAAACATCTTCATACCTGATGAAGATTTAAGTGTCTATACTAAAAAGAGTTTGCCACTAGAGCGTGTAGTATACAGTGGTGTGCAGATTATTCAGCGCAGTGACGGTTATGAAATACAGGGTTATGATATTGAAAATCCATTCTTTAAGATTGTTCCAAGTTCAACTGGTACAGAACCTAATCGTGTTGTTGTAGGCGAAGACGTTTACTTTGAATACACCGACTTTGACAATAAGATAGTAAACATTCCGTACGGCACAGTTATCACAAACAAACAACAGGTGTTTGATTTCCTAGTAAGTTATCAAAGATATTTGCAGAGTCGAGGCTTTGTATTTGATGGAACAACTGGTACAGGTGAAAAGAACGATTTTGTAAGTTCAGGGAAAGAATTTGCATTCTGGACAAATCAAAAATGGACAGTTGATAGTGTAATTGTGGTAAGCCCGTTCAGTGATCTGCTAACAGTTAATAGAGCGTATGCGACTGCAGATGATCTAACGAATGGCGGCGCACTAAAAGATGCAAACGGTAGTATCATTAATCCAAAATATTACGATGTGAGTAGAATCGATAATGTGACGGAAATTAGAGTTGACACAGATAATACGCAACTATATAGTGTGCAAATTGATCCTATTCAATACGAACATGTTCTTGTGTTTAATAATACAACAATCTTTAATGATGTCATCTTTCAGCCAGAGCTTGGCAACAGACATAGCAGACTAAAACTAATTGGCGCAAAGAGCGGAGATTGGAATGGTACACTGCATGCACCAGGCTTCTTTATTAATGAAGATAAGATTAATATTTGGCTTACCTATACAGATTACAAAAAAGGTGACATTGTAAGTTATCAAGGTAAAAACTATGTAGCAAAATATAGTGTTGATGCTAGTGCAATATTTGACTACAACGACTGGACAGTTGCAGATAATATTACAACTGGACTTGTTAAGAATTTAACTAACAAAGCAAACAGTTTCAAAAACTTCTTTGAAATTGACAACTTAAATCTAGAAGATGGAGTTGACAAACTAGGCAAAGGTACTATTGGATTTAATAACAAAGATTATTTGCAAGGATTGGGGCTGGACGATGTTAGTCAAGTAAAATTCTACCAGGGCATGCTAAAGCAAAAAGGCACTGGTGCAGCAATTAACAAACTTATTGATGCAGAACTTTCCAATTTGGATCAAAGCATTGACTACTTTGAAGAGTGGGCTTTCCGTGTTGGAGAGTTTGGCAGTATTGATAGTAATCAAATTATTGAAACAATCATACCAGAAGATCAAGCAACAAACAATCCGTTTGTTTTGCACTATCATGCTGATGGAGAGTCAAAACCAGACACTCTTGGTCATTACCATGTGCAGGAAAAAGATCTTTATAAAACACCTAACAACTATACTGGCAGTGTATTTGCTACAAGAAATTCAAGCAGTTTAACACTGAATGATTTAGACAGTGCAGGTTACGCAAGATTAGATGATGTTGACTTTACAGTGTTTAGCAATGATGATCTGGAAGCACTAAGTTCACGCATTGACGAACTTGGTAAAGGTAAAAAGATTTGGGTTGCAACTGATGCTACAAATACCTGGGGTATGCGTAGAATTGATGAAACACTAAGCACAGTGATCAGTGTTGAAAGCACAGGAAACGGCTACTTAATATACACCACAGATCGTAATCATGGACTTGTAGCAGACGACTATGTTATTGTCCGCGCAGCACAACCAATTGGCAAAGTTGCTAAAATTTATGAAGTTAGTAGTCCAAACAAGTTTACAGTTGTAGATGCAAATACAGAAGTAGACATACAGGATGTGCGTATTCCAATGTATAAACTTAGTAGTGTACGTTTTGCACAACCAAGTGATCTTAGTACATACACACCTGTAAGTGGATGGGACAGTAAAGAACTAGTTTGGATAGACAAGGATAATGACGGCGATTGGCAAGTGCTACAAAATGCTCGCCCGTGGACAACAACTGGTGTTAAAGAAGCAAGTCCTATTAATGCAGATGACCTATATGGTAACAGCATTGCTATTAATAGTGCAAGTACACTAGCACTTGTAGGTGCTCCTGCAAACGGAAGCGGCACTATTGTGCCCTATGTGCGCAGTGAAAGCGGCATACTTCTTGAAGGTAATAACATAAGTGCAGCAACAATCGGCGACAGTTTGGATAGTTTTGGTGCTAGTCTAGCAATTGCTACAGACTATGCAATCGTAGGTGCTCCTGATACAGAGAGTGGCAAAGGTGCTGCGTTCCCTTATTACATAGACAGCATAGGAACATTTAACCGCAGACCAGCAATACGTCCAAGCGGACTAGGTTCTAGTCACAAATTTGGTTTTAGTATGGCAATGAGCGGCAATGGCAGATATTTGTTTATTGGTGCACCAGGCGATAATAAAATATATGTATATACGCTTATTGATCTAGTTGCTGCAAATGAAAGAACATTTACTCTTACTGGAAATGGAAGTGCTACTGGGTTTACACTAGACTTTACACCAGTCAATATTTCTGCACTTAATGTTGTGGATGGCAATGGCAAAGTATATTTGCCAACAAAAGACTTTACACTAAGTGGTGCTGTAATAACATTTGGTAGTGCGCCAGCAAACACACTACAAGTTGTTGTAAGACAACAGGATTACTTCAGAGAAATTGGTAATTACACAGCAGGCAGTGGTGCCTTTGGACACAGCATTGATTGTGATTACACAGGTAAACGAGTAATTGTTGGTGCGCCAAATGCAACTATTAGTGCCAAAGCAAACAGTGGTGAAGCATATCTTTATGCGCAGTATGTTGAGAAGTTTATTGCGGATGGCACAGCAAAAGCATTTACAACAACTAACACATTGCAAACAAAAATTTACGTTGAAATAAACGGTGTATTACAAATTGAAACAAATAATACTGATGTTCCAGTGGACAATGATGGATCAACTGATGGATTTTATACTCGTGCAAGTAAAACTATAACTTTCAAAACTACACCTGCAGCAGGTGACATAATTCAAGTGTACACAGGTACATTTACGCAGATGCAGCAGATTGATCAGTTGGATCTGGATGATGAGACCAATGGCGAAGAGCAGTTTGGCATTAGTGTCGGTATTGATACTAAAGGCAGTGTTATTGCTATCGGTAGTCCTGGCGAAGATGAAACAAATCCTAACACAGGCAGCGTATTCATTCTACAGGACGCAGGCAAAAACTATGCTAGTGTGACTAGTAAACAAGGTGGTACTTATAGCATTACAAGCGGACACACATTGTTCATTGATGATCGTGAAGTAACAGCAAGTAGTTCAAGCACAGATCCTGCAGACCTAGCAGCAGATATTATTGCAGCAAATATCCCAGGTGTAACTGCAAGTAAAAACAGTGCTGATCAACTTGTTATTACAACAACCAATACAGAACTTTACAATAAACTAAGCGTTATGCCAGGCACGGGAACAAGTTTCCAAAGTGGAGCAGTTGTTGATCCGTTTAAACTAACACAAAAAATTAGTCATCCGCAGGCATTTGAAAATGAAAACTTTGGTGAAAAAGTTGCATTTGACAAACATGTTCATAATAGTGCAAGCGCATATTCGGATACACGCAATCTTGTTATTGCCAGTGATAAAGCAAGTACAATGCTTGCAACAGGTTTTGACATCGAAACAAATACAAACAGTGAAAACTATCTTAGTGCAACAACAACGTTTGATCAAAGCGGTACAACATTTACTGATAGACGTACACAAAGTGGCGCAGTATATGCCTACGAATTACTAAATCCAAATGCTCCAACCATCGTAGACCCAAGTAAGATGGTGTTCGGTCAGCAACTTAAAAGCACAAACATTCTTGAATTAGATCAATTTGGCAGCGCAGTTGTATACAATGACAACAGAATATTTGTCGGTGCGCCTAACGATACAACAACCAGCGGCACTACAACTTATAACAATAGTGGAAGTGTATATGAGTTTAACAACAATACAAGAGCAGGCAGTTGGAATGTACTACGCAGTGAAGGCACAAGAGTTGACGTAAGTCAAATTAACCGTGTTGCACTTTATAACAAACGTGACGGCGAAGTTAAAGTTTTCCTTGATTATATTGATCCAGCAAAAGGCAAGATTGCAGGGGTAGCAAGTGCAGAACTTAGTTATGTAAGTCATGCAGATCCTGCAATGTACAACAATCTTTGGAACTACAAATACAAAAATAGACTCTGGTGGGATACAAGCACTGTGCATTATCTAAATGCAGAACAGGGTAATATTAATTTCCGCACAAACTATTGGGCGCAAGCATTTCCTGGAAGCAGCATTGATGTTTACGAATGGATTGAAAGCACAACTCCTCCAAGTCAGTATACTGGCGAAGGCACAGTTAAAGATATTACACAGTTTAACATAGCAAATGTATATGAAAGTAAAACAGACAGCACACAGCCTCGCTACTACTTCTGGGTTAAGGACATTACAAGTGTTCCTAGTGATGCAGAGTTTAGAACTATCAGTGCAGACAGTGTGCGTAGTCTTATAGAAGATCCTAAAGCAGCAGGCTTACCGCACGTTGCGTTCTTAGACACAGATGCAGTTGCGCTCTTTAACTGTAAACAATACTTTGCAGACAAAGATGTTGTATTAAGCATTAACTATGACGTTGTTAAAAACGAGGGCATACTGCATAGCGAGTTTGAGCTATATGGCAGAGGTAATACTGATCAGGATATCCCAGCAAGAATGTATACAAAACTTGTTGACAGTTTAGCAGGTAGTGACAGTGTAGGAAATCCTGTCCCGGATCCATTCCTAAGTGAAGTTGAAAAGTACGGAGTACTTACACAACCGCGTCAAGGCATGTTTGTTAACCGTGCCGCAGCACTTAAAGTTCTAACACAGTATACAAACAGTGTTCTCGTAAAAGCACCATTTGCTAGAAACTCAAGCCTGACAAAACTACTAAGCAGTGAGAATATTCCTACAGTTAACAGTGGTGAATATAACATCACTGTTGATTCAAGTCAGGAAAGAGATTTCCTTAACACTGCTATCTTAAGCACAGGATATAAAGTACTAGTTCTAGAAGATGAAAACCAAAGTGATTACTGGACCATTTATACATTGCAGGCAGACAAGAGTTGGCTGTTATCAAATATTCAGGGTTATAATACATCAGACTATTGGGACTATGCAACATATTTTGCAACAGGTTATGATGCAACTACAGTGCCTGCTTATCAAGTCACACTGGAAGCAGACCTGCTTACACTTACCAGTGCAGTGACAGGCGACATTGCTAAAGTAACCAGCAATGATGAAGGCAACTTCAGTATGTTTGCTAAGACCGACACAGGCTGGGATGAAGTTATTATTGAACGCGGCACACTGCAGTTGAACGCAAGTCTGTATAGTTTTGCAACAACAAATAGCAACTTTGAAGCAACAGGTTTTGATAATGACGGATTTGACTTTACTGCATTTGACAAAGTGCCTGCACAAGAGATAAGACAGATTGTTGAAGCATTAAAAACAGATGTATTTGTTGGTGATTACGAAATTAACATGAACGAACTGTTCTTCCGCTTGATGGAGTATGCACTTAACGAAAATAATTTTAGTCAAGACTGGTTGTTTAAGACATCATTTATTACAGTTGCACATAAGATTCGTAGTTTAGATCAGTACAATACATTTAAGTTTGATAACACAAACTTCATTGAAGACTTTATTAACGAAGTAAAACCATACAAAACTAAGATTCGTGAGTATGTAAGCAAGTATGATAAGGTGGACACATATGGAAGTGATACCACAGACTTTGATGTGCATACTTATTATGATGAAAGTTTGCGCTACTTCCGTAAGCCAAGCGGCGAGCGTAGTGGAGATGAAATATTACAAACACAAGGCCTTAACAAGCCTTGGAGTGAGAACTATGGTTATATTCTGAACAGCATCCAGGTTGTAAGTGCAGGCACTGGGTATATTACTGATCCAACAGTAACAATTAGTGCACCGCAACTAGCAGGTGGAGTACAAGCAGTTGCAGTCGCTAAGACAAATGGTAGTTCTATTATTAGTATTACAATGACAAACAAAGGCAGCGGGTATACCGCGGAGCCAACTATCACTATCACAGGCAGCGGAACAGGTATACTAGTAAGTCCAAGACTTGTAAACACAACAGTAAGAAGTTTTGATACAACTATTAAGTTTGACCGTATTACATACACAAGTAGCGTTAAAGATTGGGCAGCAAGCACTGCATATACAGCAGGAGATGTAATTTCTTATCAAAATACTGTAATTGGTAAACAAGAAGTATATGATTGTGTAGTATCATTTACAAGTGGTGCAACATTCAGTGTAGAAAACGCTAGTGGTACTCCTGTATTAACAGTTAAAGATGATGCGGATTTTACAAATACTGCAGACAGAATTGCTGCTTACTACTACCCAGTCGATGGAATGATTGGTGATGATTTAGAGCAACTACAAAAAGGAACAGGATATTTAGGTACTAAAATTGATGGTCCTAACTTTGACCAAGACCCTGGCTTTGACAGTGGCAACTTTGATGTTATTGCGTTTGATAACTTTGAGATTGACAGTGACGGACTTGCAGTTCTAGCAGGACTTGACACTACTATTACTAGTTTGTTTACAGACCTAGCACTAGGCACACGCCCAGAAGATATTAATATTGATGGTGCTGGATTTGTTGATACCTATAACAGTCATGCTCCAGAAGAACTAGTACCAGGCAGAGTATATGACACACTTGACATGGAAGTATACAGTCACGCAAGTCATGATTATGAAGGTGATGGCAATGCAATGGAAATTCGCTATGTCAGTTTTACTGATGCAACTGGGGTGGTTACAGATTTTAATTATGGAAGAACAGACAAGAGTGCAGATGATTACAATACATTAATTGTTTACAGAAACGCAGTGCGTGAATACAATTTCACAACAAACTTTAAAACAAAAACTATCACGCTTAGTAGTCCGCTTAGTGTAACAGACATATTACATGTTTATGCATACGGACAAACTGGTGAAAAAATGGTAGGCGAGTTTACTTTTGAGGGCGATGGAATACAAGAGATATTCATCCTTGCTAACGATCCTAGTAACGTTTTACAAAGTCTTGTGTTTGTTAATGGTGTAGAAACTAGTCCAGTATTTGCAGCGTCAGATGGAAAAACTACTATGACATTTGCTACTGCACCAGCAGCAGATGCGCAAATTCATGTGTTTACATTTAATCAAGCAACAAGTAGAGATGCACCAAGCAAATACAAACTGCAAACAACAACACTCTCAGCAGGCACTTATACCTACAGTTTAACTAACACTGTAAACTATGCACAGCCACTAGATGCAAATACAATTGTTGAAATCGATGGCGTAAGATTGCGTCCGGCAAACAGCAAGTATCATTCAGGTGATGGATCAACTACGCAGTTTAATATTTCAACAACTGCTGGTGAAACAACAATTGTTAATCCAGGCGATATTGGTGTTGCAGTTATACAACAAAGCACAAATACAACACTTAATGCAGTTCGTAATATTGATTACACTGCAACAGCAGGCGTTGCATTTATTACAATGACCACAGCACCGGCTGATGGTGATACAGTTATTGTATACAACCGTGCAAGTGCAGAGTATAGCATCAGTGGTGACGGGCAAGAGATTACTATTGATGGCAGTGTAAGTTTTTCAAGTTCAAGCACAATGCGTGTCAACACGTTTGCTAATCATGATCCATTGCGTATACAAACAAAAGTACATGTTGGACAAGGCACAGGCTCAACCACAGTCATTGACGAATTTGACGAAGTTAATTTTGACACTGCTGGATTTGATCGTAGTGTAGTTTCAGGCACAGTTGGTACATACGACCTAGATAGAACTGTAACTAATGTTAACAACTTCTGGGTAACAGTAAATGGCGTAAGACTACATCCAGGTGATTATATTACTAATGGTGCAGAAATAGTAATGAGTACTCAAATACAAGCAACTATTAGTGGTACAAGTGTTGTTGTAATTACACATATTATTGAGAATCAAATACAGCCAAGCACTGGATTTAGAATCTTCCAAGACATGAATGGCACTGTTGAATATTTGAGAATGTGTAAAGATGCTACTACAGAAATTGCCACAGATGTTCTTTTAACAGACACAAAGATTTATGTCAAAGATGCAAGCGTTCTACCTCAAGTAGATGTTAATAGTGAGTACCCGGGTGTTGTGTTTGTGGGTGCAGAACGTGTAACTTACTGGGAAATTAACACAACAGACAACTATATAACTGGCTTGCGCAGAGGAACAGGCGGTACACCAATACTAAATCGTGTTGTCCCTGGCTTCTTAGTAGTAGATGGAGGTAAAGATCAATATTTGCCTGCAGCAGATACACATACAAAGACATGGTATGATTTAGGATCAGGAGTAGCCGCAGATGGACTTGGTTTACAACAAAGTTCAACAACAAATGCTAACTTCTTGAAAGCATGTCAAGCACAAGTACCAAACTATAAAGCAGAACTAAATGCAGCAGAATACGTGGAAGATAACTACGTCGACGATGACTATGTCGAGAGACTGTTTTAATGGTTGATAAATATTGTAACAGGCGCGGAGTTTAAAGAATGACAATTACACTAAGAGCAAGTAAAAGTACTGCACTCACACATACCCAATTGGACGGCAACTTTACCGACCTAGATGGACGTACCACTACAATTGAAGGCGCCTATGTAAAAACAGTTAATGGAGTTAGTCCAACTAGTAATGCAGTAACAATTACAACTGCAAATATTACGGAGAATACTAACTTGTATTATACAGATGCAAGAGCTAGAGCTAGTATTAGTGTAACTGATGCTGGTGGCGATGGAAGCCTAGCATACAATAGTAGTACAGGTGTAATTACATACACTGGTCCGAGTGCAGCAGAAGTAAGAGCTCATATTAGCGCAGGTGCTGGTATTACAGTTTCAAGTGGAGCGATTAGTATTGGTAACGACCAAATCAAAGACACAATGATTGACTTTGGTACTGGTTCAAATCAAGTTAGCACAGCAGACTTGCCGGAACAAACAAACTTGTATTATACAGATGCAAGAGCAGATGCTCGTATTGCTGCCGCTCCTTTAAATGATTTAGGCAATGTAGACTACACAGGCACACCAACAACTAACCACGTTTTAACCTGGGAT
>Ga0209535_1000077_pt1 | contig 57230 bp, 51 predicted proteins | sample LinPmetageLP28_FD_184041 | JGI IMG/M metagenome (GOLD analysis project Ga0209535, IMG submission 184041) | Marine viral communities from the Pacific Ocean - LP-28 (SPAdes) (version 2) | ecosystem: Environmental > Aquatic > Marine > Oceanic | place: Pacific Ocean | collected 2009-08-22 | reverse complement strand
CATTATTAATTTTAATTGAATCAAAAAATTCTTTTCTTGCTAAATTAGTATTTTGTCTAAATACTCCTGATGCTTTAGTAGTAACCATTGAAGCCCCACCATGTTTAACACCTCTACAGCTTACACAGTTATGTGTTGCAACTATAGTTATTATAACACCTCTATTTCCATCAGTAATTTTATCTACAGCATTGTGAATAGCTGATGTTAATTGTTCTTGGATGGCTCCTCTACGACCAAATAATTCGACTATTCTATTTAATTTAGATAAACCAATTACTTGACCCTCATCTCCAGCTATATAACCTATATGAACAACACCCCCGATTGTTTGGTGATGGTGAGAACACATTGATGTTAGTGGAATATTTCTTTCAATAATAATACCATCATAACCATCACTTGGAAATGATGTAATTGGTGACATGGCAGTATATCTACCTGCCCATAAATCATTTACATATGCTTTAGCTACTCTTCTAGGTGTATCGTTTGAATTAGGATCATTTTCCCAATCACAATCTAATGCAGTTAAAAATTCTCCATATGCTTTAGTAGCTTTTTTTATCATTTCTTCCTTTTGCTTATCATTTAAAGGAAAGTTAGTTGCAACTCCATTTGCAAAACCCTTTTGTACAACTTCTAATTTTTCATGAACTTCTTTGTCTTGTTTTTTAGCCATTTTTATAACTTTTTATTATTATTAATATACGAATTAATTTAAGGATATCCAAACTAAATTAACTTAGTCCATATCTTCCTTTCATAGCATCATAAACCTCATCTATTTCAGTATTAGAAAGCATTTTATTATATGTTAATAAAGCTCCAATACCATTTGATCCTTCTACGGGGCCAGCATAACCATATCCAACTCTAATTTGTTGTCCTCTAACTAATGCTGTGTTACTCCTTGAATTGTAATTAGCAGTCCAATTAGCTCCATTTTTAGAGTAAAATCCAGTTCTTGCGGTTGAAGTTAAACCTGTACTCATTTTAATAGCCATCATAGTCCAAGCACCTTCACCACCATTAGTATCACAAGCTGATGTACCTGCATGATCATAAGCATCAGTTTTTCTTGAGTAATAAGAAAATGCTTGATTTGTTTCCCAAGTAATAGCTACTGAACATTGGTATGAAGTGCCTCCATTTCCTGCTTTTTCAAAAATAGTATCCCTTTCTGTGATATTAGTACACCAAACCCACATAACTATAGTACAATCTCCTCCTATATTAACAGCACCATACTTATCATTACATTGATAATATCCTGAGTTATTAAATTGAAAACCTGTATATCCTCCTAAAGAAGTTCTGGTTAGTTGAGTACCATATATATAAAAACATAAACCATTTCCACTTACATCTTTCCATTCACCTGTTGTCCCTGCACTAACGTCGATTTGTGCGTCTAAGTAAGATGATAACCCATCCATAGGTAAACCTACAGGAAAATTATCTATATTATCTGTTCCATGAAAAATCATATAATCAGTAGTAGAAATATAATCTAAAGCTTCATCTATTGTAGTGATTGTTGATGACGGGGATGGTGATATTGTTGTATTACAAAATTGAATAACCCCAGCATCATCTGCAGGGGAATAAATATGAGGTGAGGCTCCCTCTACTCCTTTTGCAATAGTATACCCAGTTGTTCTTAAACCATTATACCAACCTGTTGTTGAAGTAGGACCATAGTTTACGTTTGATACTCCTGCGGCTGTTGTGGTTTTTAAAACAGCATTATCTGGTAATTCTTCTGCGTATTTAATTGGATCTGACATATTAGGGGGTATTATTTACTATTGAATTATAAAAAACATAAGCATCTGCTTTAGTATCATACCAAGTTCTAGTAGTTTCATAAGAAGGCCAATTATAAAAAGCGTCAATCCACCATTTATCAGAATCAGAGTCATAATCCATATTGCAAAAATATACCATAATGTTTTAATTATAAATATTATGGTAATTTATAATCTTGAATAGCTTTTGAATCTTTTCTTTCCCAAGGATATATAATCCATTCATCTCCTTCAAATCTTTGGGCATAAGCTGTAGGTGTAAATTTTGATGTATGTGGTTTATGATGTAAAACAGCTGTTATAGCTGCTTCATGGTTAAGTAATGTTTCTCCACTATCACAAATATCATCAATAAGTAAAGTATTTCTTATTACTTTATCATCTGACCATAATATTTTATCTGTATAGGGAAGGTTTAATTTATGTGAAACCATTACTGCAGGTATTAATCCACCTCTAGATAAACCTGATATGTGAGTTACATTTGGTATTTTTATAATTTCTTCACATAACTTATCTGTTAGTAATTCTATATCATTCCAGTAAAGATGAATTTTATTATCTATTTTTAACATAACTTTTTATTTTAATTATTAATTTTATTACAAATCCCAAACACTCTTGCGTCTGTATTTTTGCCACCTATATCTTAATGTTCTAAAATATCTCATATTTATCTTTTTCCACCGTGGTATTCTGTTGCATGACCTTCGGTTATTAATGTTTTATTTATATCATTATCTCCTATCCATAAAGTACCTAAACATCTTCCATATTTTCCTACCCCATGAGATTGTAAAATAAAATCACCATCACCTAATAATTCTATAAGCCTTGCTTTAGCAGCTAATCCTAATTTTTTTTCTTCTAAATCTCTAGTTCTGGATTCTGGTGCATTCATCCCATGCATTCTAATTCTTACTTTTTTCCAAGTGTCAAATCCTAAATCTACAAGGGCATCAACAGTATCACCATCAACTACTCTATCTAATTTTGCGTTATATTTATACATTTTCTAAATATTCTTTTAATTTATCAATTAATACTAATACTTCATCAGGCTCCATAGTTATAGCACAACAAACACTTACGTTTTCAGCTATTTCTTCTAGGGTTTCTAGTGCTTCTTCTTTAGACACAACGTTCAGTATCAAAAGCCATAATATGAGATCTACCTGTAAATCTCCATCCCCTATCTCTTACAAAATTCATTACTTCAGGGTATGATTCCATTAAAGATTCCCTAGTATCTCCAGCAGGCATAGCCCAAACTTTATTATCTGGTATACTACATTCTTTTATAAATGTTTCTACCTCTTCTATCATAGATAAATTCTTATCCAATACAGGTTTAATGTGGTAATCAGAATGATATTCAATAGATTGTTTTATTGCTTCATAATTTAATCTTAATCTATTATGTGTTTTTATCATTTTTTCGTCCACATCTTTTCCTTGAGGAGTAACAGCACCCAAAACGGGAACGCTATTACTGAACTTAGGAGAAATGCTAAGAAGATTAATGGGATAATCAGTAGGGAGGAAATGAGATCCCTCAGTTTCAATAGTAATAAAAATGTTTCTTTCATGAGCAAAATGAGTTAATTCATTTACTAGTTTAGGATGCATAGTAGGTGAACCTCCTGTTAACATCATTTCTTTTATGTGAGGGTGTTGATCATAAGTATCTATTATATCCTGAAATGAATATGTACCTTTTTCTGGATGAATGCTTGTGTACCATGAATCACACCATCCTCCTTCACCAAAATAACATCTGTGAGTACAACCTGTTGTTCTAACTACTATTGTTGGGTATCCTTGTCTACTACCTTCTGATTGTACGGCTGTGTATACTTCTAAAACTGGGAGGATTTTATTATAATCCTCGATTCTTTTTAATTGTTTGTGCATATTGTTAATTTTTTTAAGTGGTTTTTCATTCACTGTTATTCTTCTATTCGCTGTAGTAAGCAGCATTTTTACCATGTTCCATAAACTTAACTTTAGTAACTCTGACCCTATTATCAGTTTCAGCTTTAACAAATTTATTTATGTTACCATAAATATACTCAGCAAATTTCTCTGCACCAGTTGCTGGAATTATTCTTAATTGAATTACTCCTAATTTATCCATAGTTTCAAAACCTTTAATACCTGGGTCATCTTCAGCTATAACTACTGTATGGTCAAACATATAATCCATCCATTCTTTAGGAGATTTACCATCAATTTTATTTTTAGCTCTTTTCATTCCTCCAAAATCCCAAACCCAATTTCTATGATCTAGTTCTCCTTCAAAATATACTTTAAAACTAATTCCATAACCGTGTAAAAACCTACAATGAGTATCCTCAGCTTTCCATTGACGAAAAACAGTAGAAAACCCATCAAACACTTTGCTTGATTGAAATTTACCCATTATACCAATTTTTTATAGCTGTTATACCATCAAAAGCACCAACATGCCTTTTAATTTCAGTCCCATTTAAATCACATAAGATAACAGTTGGGATACTTTTAACACTGTATTTTGCTGGAAATTCAGCATCATAATCAATATTAATTTTTTTAACTGGGATGCCAGATTTTGCGATTTCTTCCATCTGTGGGGAAAGTGCTTTACAAGGTCCACACCAAGGAGCACTAAAATATAAAATTCCTTTGTTCATTTTTATTTATTTATTTAATTATACTAATTCTTCAATTATACCTATTACTTCACTCAATATAAGCAAAGCTGTTGCAGTAACCAAACTAAAAGGGATGAAAATATACCCTAATATTCTGACACCTGACTTAAAAAAACTGATTTTTTGGTGTAAATAAGCATCAGGTAATTCTTTAATATTTTTACCTGCTAGTTGTTGAACTATTTTATCTACTTCTTTATTTAAGTTTTTATCTTCCATATTATTTATTGTTTAATTGTTCTTTTTCATATTCAGCAAGAACTTGTTCTACATAAATCCTAGCTGTTTCATAATCAACTGCACCCGTTTCATCTGCATATTGTACAGGATCAGGTCTTCCAAGTTTAATAAATGCTTCAATTCTTTCTACTGAAGAAGCTGATTTATAATCACTCCACCCCTCTGGTGTTGGTTTGTATGAAGTATTTGTCCTAGCATAAACTTCATCAAAATCAATTCCTAATTTTTCACATAATATTTCTCCATCTTGTAAAATAGTAAATTTATCACCTTCAAGATATGGAGTATAATATCCTACTCTTTCAGCATCCCAATTACCTTCTCTAAATGCTTTATCATCTGCATCCCTAAATTCTTGTCTGCAATCAGGATAAATATCATGATCACCACTGTGAATTCCTAAAGCAATTGATGTTTGTTCTTCAGTTCTATTTGCTACTGATAAAGCAACCGCTTGAGTAATTGAAGCAAATATTTTATTTCTATTAGGTACTACTGTAGCTTTCATATTTTCAGCTGCATAATGTCCTTCTGGTACTTCATCTCCACCTTCAACTAATGCTGAGTCTAGTAATTCTACTAAACCATCTAATTTAATTGTTTGATAAGCAACATTATGACCATTTCTTTTTAAATAATCTACTAATGCTCTTGCTCTTTTTAGTTCAACTTTATGTTTTTGACCATAATCAAATGATAAAGCTGTTACTGTTTCAAATTCATTAAGACATCTAAGTAATAATGTACTTGAATCCATACCACCTGAAAGTGATACTACTGCGTGTTTTGGACGTTGTGCGTCTTTAAAATTAATTTCTAATTGTTCCATTTTATTTATTTTAAATTTGCCAGGTATTTTAAGCGTATAGGCAAACGCTATATTACATATCTTTTAATTTATACATTCTTTCTTGAACAACCACTCTAAAATGAGTTCCTTGTATGTTTGCACTCCCACCCTGTTTAAGAAGTTTTCTAAATAAAAATTCTTCATTTTCATTCCAATTTTCACTAAGTAAAATAACTTCATCTTTTTGAACAATTGGTTCTGAAGATTTATTTAAATATATTTTTTGTTGACGTATTGCTTGTTTCTTTAACATATTATTCTTCTACAAATTCTACGTCACCATAATCATCAATTGGTTTATCTCTTACCAGGTCCCAATCTGCATCATCTATGATTTCTTGTTGAATATCTTCATCCCCTGTTTTCCACTTTGCTAATTCTTCTTCTGTTAACACATATTCTTCCCATCTGAAGTTTGCGTAATTTACTGTTCTTGTTAATTTTGCCATATTACATTACTTTTGGTAGTCTAAATTTTAATATTGGGTTTCCGTTTACTGTGGGTTGGCCTAATTCATCAATTCCAACTTCTTTTACTTTTACTGGTTTATTTCTAAATCTACCTGTTAATATAATATCACCTATTTTAATAGGAATTACAAAAGTGTCTTTATTAGTATATGTTGCTTTCATAAGTTATTAATTAATTTAAATTTATTAAGATTATAATCTAATAAATCATAATCTACTTGATCCTCTAACATATAAAAATAATCATTCATATTAGCTTTTGGTTTTGTAAATAAACCTGAGTGGTTATATTGAATATCTTCTAAGGTAGCCATTACGGGATTTGATGTATCAATTGATTCAATACAATTTATATTTTGATACCACCCAAATTCTTGAGGAACAGCACAACCTAATAAATGTATTCTATCATCTTGTTTTAATTCACCTGTTTTTAGTAAAGTTGAAATAACAAATAATCTACCTAATGCTTTACCTAAATCTTTATTTGGGTGAGTACAAATATCATTATAATAACTAGCCCCATAAGAAAAACATATTTTACCATAACCTAAATCTTTATATGCTTTAGCACATTGAGCTGCTTCATGTAGTGTTTTTGCTTGAACTACTGCTACTTTTTCAACCCCCTCAGGAAAATCATATAAATCCCATATTGTAGCATTTTGTATAGATTCTTCCATATTTTCCCAAACATCAGGGACAATAAATTCATTTGGTCTAATTTCATTTACCCAATGTATTAAACGTTGATGGTTATAAGCTTCACCTAATTCATGGAGTGAATTATCCATTATAATATAGCGACCTGCTGATTTTGCTTTTTTAAAATATTCTAAATATTTAGGCTCTTCATCTAATAAATGGGGGAGGCAATAGTCATAATCATTGAACTTTAGACTATCTTCTAATAAACACATTGGTGTTTCGTGGCTTACTTTGATTTTCATTTATAACTTTTTATTTACAACCAATATACAATAAAGATTTGGTATAACCAAACTAAATTAATATTTAATGATTAAATCATCATCATCGTTTTTTTCATTTAATGATTTTAATTCATTAATCCTTTTTTTTATAGTTGTCCAACCTTTAGGACCATATTTATTTGGTTTACTAGTTTCTGCTAGTAATTTTTCTAATTCTAAAATTGTTAAATTATTAATAGAATTATCTACTACTGGTAATTCTTCATAATGTTCTCCATCATTACCATTTTGACCTATAATTTCCATCCTTTTTTCAGCCTCTTCCCAATCTGTGTGTTTAGCCTGTTCTTCAAGACTAGCACTTTTATCTTCTTCACTATTAGTCATATAACCATCATCAACCCATTTTTCTTCATTTTCATGATCCCAAACATCAGTTAGTTCATCTTCTTCTTCAATTAAAACATCTTCTCTATAAAGGTTTTTTTTAGTTTTTGGTCTTATTTGTTCAAAAGCAAAATTAGCAGCTACTACTAAAGCAATTGCTAATGGGTCAAATACAAATATAATAGTTAATAATAACCAGTTTATTATCCTATCCATAGGGAATCCAGTTAAACCCGATAGATATTTTAAAGGACCTAATTCACTAGACACAGCATCACTTAATTGTACTTCAACTATTTCTTCTTCATATTCAAATAATTGTTGATTTAAAACATCTAATTTTTCATTAATTACAGTTTGCCTTTCAATAGCTTGATCTAATTGTTGGGTTAAAACCCTACGTGTTGAAGATGATTGTGTTGTAATTATATTACCTAATGTGTCTTTATACTGTATTTTATTCGTAGATAAACCATTTCTCAAACTAGTCACAGACTCATTAATAGATGATTTTTCTTCATTGTATACAACTAATTGTTCTTTAATATTATCTCTTTTAGTCTCAATAAGTGAAATTTGAGCATCAATACTCCCGGCTTTTGCAGCTGTTTCTTGATAAGCTGCTGATAGAAATCCATAAATACCCATACTTGTAATTAATATAAGTACTACACAAGCTAAAGATAAATACCATTTTAATAATCTTGGTAAGTTTTTTCTATATTGATATAGAAGAGATGCAATAACTAATTTAGCTATTTCTAACGAAGCAGCCATTACAATAACAGCAAAAGCAGCTCCAGCAAATAATTTACTTAAACCACTAACTGAATAAAATGCTGCTGATGCACTAACTGATAAAGCGGAAAATGCTATTAAAAGAGGAAATAAGTATTTTTTTAGATTGTTTAACATATTATAAATTTAATTATGTATGATACAAACAAAAGATAAAGTATCCAAACTATATTATAAACTTAATAACATATCAACTAGTTCTTGTTGAGGGAACATATCAAATTTATCTTTTCTTGTATTTGTGTGAGTCCACAATCCTTTTATTCTACCGTAATAAGCATCTTCATTAAAATCAAATCCTTTAGCAACCCCATGCTTTTTAATTACAGCTGGGAGCCCTTGTCTAACATCAATATTATCTCTGTCTGCTATATATAGTATTAATTTTTTTAAATTTTCAATTTGTTTGTTAGAATATCTGTGCCATTCTTTATATCCTTTAAAAGGTTCATTTAATTCAACAACTTGGGAATCATCAGCTAATTGTCCAGCATATGTTCTCCCATTTTTAAGGTATCCAAAATTATTAACTTCAATACCTACAGAATGTACATGCATGTGTTGTGAACCATTTTTTCCTAAATGCCATCCAAACCCACCTTCTGGGAATGCTTGAACTACCTCTCCATCATATTGATTATCATTTCCTTTTATTGATTGTCCTCCTAAAACAAATTCAGTAGCAACTGCTCCTCTATCATCTCTACCCCAATGATCAATTGTTCTAAATGGGTTATGCCAACCTGCAGTGTGGTGTAAAAATAAATATTCTTTATTCCAAGCTCCTTCTTTATATTCTCCTAATGGTAAGTAATGTTTATTAATAAGTAAACCATTTTCTGTTACATACGTTTTTTCTGCTAAATCAGTACTTACTAACCCCATTAAATCCATAGTTTTAGGTCCTACTAAACCATCCACTATTAAATTCATATTTGATTGAAATGCTTTTACTGCACGTTCTGTTCCCTTACCAAATATACCATCTGCTTCTATTTCTAGAAATTCTTGTAAATCTTTAACTATACTTCCTTTTGATCCTATTTTTAATACCATTTTTTTTATTTTAGAATGAACTCATTATAATTTCATCAATTTCTTCTTGGAGTTCGTTTTTAGTTGCTAACATTTTAAAAGAAATATCTGCTTGATATCTTTTTATTTCTTCACCATCTTTAAATATAATAATTGTAGGTACAACCACTACTTTATGTTTTTGTTGAAGTTTTGGGTTTTTAGCAATATCTACATATGTAATTTCACAATCTGTTAATTTTCCTACCCATTCTGCTTTATTAGGGGAATTCCATTCTGCATTAAAATGAGTTACTATTATTTGTGATTGTGCTGAAAAAGTACATGCTACAGTTAACAGTAATATTATTAACAGTTTTTTCATAATAATTATCTTAATTTATCGATCTTCTCTTCCATTCTTATCATGCGTTCTTTTAACTCGTTAACATCTTCTTGAGTTGACATAATAGTTTGACGGATTAATTGATCTTTCATATCATATTCCATTCTAGTTACATCTGGTGGTAACGGGTTTGGAAGTTCTTTTGCTTCTTGAATTTCTGCTTGTAGTGTAAACCACATACCTACAAGGGTAAATATTAAAACTGCGATACCTCCTAAAGTTTTTACACTTACTTTTACACTTGTATCTTCATTTAACTCTTTTGCCATTTTTTTAAAATATTATATAATTTACACCTACACTAAAGTCATGCCATTGTCTGTTCCAATATTTATTATATTTTCCTTCTAAAAACAAACCTAAATGCCTATTAAATTTATACCCAAATATTAATCCACCACTCCAATCAAACCATTGACCGTTATTATATTTGTGATAACTATATCGGTTTTTTGTATCAATGTGATAAGGCATAATATTTCCCCAAGAATGTAACCAAAAATCTTTAGTATAATGGTAATAATCAAAACCAGCTACAAAAGAATATTCAAATTGTGATGCAATTTCATTTTTTTTCTTTTCTGTATAATCTGATAGGACTTGAGGAATTACTACTTGTTCCCAAACATCAGTGCTACTAGCTACTATATCACCATTAGGGTTTAAATATTGTATATTATTAGGATCATTAAAATTTACAGAATATCCTTCTTGTATTGCTAAAAATGTGTAATGTAAATTACCATTTGATAACAACCATTCTTCTAAAGGATCATAACCATAAGGTTCAGATAACCTTTGAACTGCTCCTACATTAAATGATAATTTATTATTTAATTTATATCTATACCTTTGAGATACTTCAAAAAATCTAATATCAGCAAAACCATCTTCTAAAAATTCTATTTTTGCTATCCATTTATCAGCTACATATCTCATAAAATAATCTTGATTTAAATAAGATCTTCCCTGTTGTCTACTCCATACGGTTTCAAATAAAAACTCAAAACCTGATATTTTTCCAATTGTGGCAGCATCTGAGTATGATTTTTCAGTACCATCATAAAAAACATTTTCTCTATTTTCATACCCAAATCTAGCTATTTTTCTAACTCCTAATGCTATTGAGTAATCAAATGGGGTTTTAATAGTAGAGGTTTGTAAACCATTAGTAACTGAAAATACATCTACATCAGATATAGAGTTTCCACCATTAATAGCACCATAAAATGTTGAAAATTTAAATGCTTTTTTTACTTTAGCTGGGAAGTCGTCTTGGCTTAAAACTGTAAAAGGAATTATTAGTAATATTAATAATATTTTTTTCATATTAGTTTTTAATTATTTTTTTATTATATGTGTTTCCATTATAATCTATGTTTAAAAAATAAACACCATTTGAATATTGTGATAAATCAATTATTCCATCACCTATACCTTCATTTAGTAATTTACCTGTAAAATCATATAAAGTATATTTTACTTCTTCTAAACCTCCAGTTTTAACATTTAAAGTGTTTTTTGTTGGGTTAGGGAAAATAACTATACTATTGAACATTCTTTGGTTTTCCCAAATATCAATTCCTTCTGGCCAACCATCTTCACAATAATTATACATTTCTTGACACGTAGGATCCCATTCATTATTACAACAGTAATTATCTACATCAATTACCCAAGCATAACATTGATCATTTAGCCAATATGGGTTACCTGGTCCATCAATACAACCAGCATCATATAAACAAGCTGTTGAATCTGAAACATTAGCGTTTGGATCGTAATTATATGCATTTGGATCAGTGCATCCTGGAATTGCTGTTATACAAGAACCATTATCTACATTTGCAGTTGAATCATAATTTACAGCAGTAGAATCTGTACACCCATAAACTACTGGTATGCAACTAAAGTCTTCTGTGTTTGCATTTGGATCATAATTAAAAGCTGAAGGATCTGTACAACCATAAACTATAGGAATACAACTACCATCATCTGTATTTGCTAAGGGGTTGTAGTTAAATGATGTAGAATCAGTACAACCATATAATATCGGAATACAACTACCATCATCTGTATTTGCTAAGGGGTCATAATTTATAGATTGTGGATCTGTACAACCATATACAAATGGAATACAAGTTCCATTATCAGTATTAGCTAATGGGTTATAATTTAATTGAGTAGAATCCATACAACCATAAATAATAGGAATACAAGAACCATTATTAGTATTAGCTAAAGGATCATAATTAAATTGTGTTGGATCTGTACATCCATAGACTATTGCTACACAAGACCCATCATCAGTGTTGGCAGCTGGATTATAATTAAATTGAGTAGGATCTGTACATCCTAATATAGTTGCAATACAACTTCCATCATCTGTATTTGCTAATGAATCATAGTTAAATGAAGTTGGATCTGTACAACCTGTAATTATTGGAACACATGAATTATCATTAGTATTTGCATTAGGATCATAATTAAATGAAGTTGGATCTGTACAACCTAATAATACAGGAATACAACTACCAGGAGTGTTTGCATTTGGATCATAGTTAAATGATGTTGAATCCATACAACCTACTACTACAGGTATACATAAAGAAGGATCATCTACATTAGCAGTTGAATCATAGTTAAATGCTAATGGATTCATACAACCAACTACTATAGGTTCACATGAACCATCATCTGTATTTACATCAACTAAAGGATCTCCTGTTGGTTGAATATAATTAAACGAAGTTGAATCCATACATCCTAAAATTACAGGAACACACACATCACCATAAAATGGTTGTGCTGTTGGTGATTGGCATATTGGAAATTGTAATGGCCCTGCTGTAAAATATGGTACATCTACAATTGTATCACCAGTCGGACCTGTTAGAGTGTATCCTACCTGATTTATTGTTTGTGCTGATTGTTGAGTTGTAAATAAGTAAAGTTTAATTGGTTCAAAAATATTTAATGGAACATTAAAAGTAAGTGAAGTACCATTATTTGGTCCTATTTTATATTGTGGTGATAACCAATTACCTTGTTTAATACCTAACCAAGTTCCACTCCATCCGTTTGCAGCTCCATCAAATATTTCTAAGGTATAATTACCTTGCATTGTTTCTGTTTGATTAGCATTCGGATCGTAATTAAAAGCAGTTGGATCTGTACAACCTACTACTCTTGCTGGGCCACAACTTCCATCATCTATTGTTGCTAATGAATCATATGTTGTTGAGAATGGATTCATACAACCGTATACATCCGTTCCCCCATTATATGAACAAATATCACCTGTATTAAATTGTGGAGAAGTATATTGATACCCAAAATTAGCTCCTACTGAATCTACTAGATCAAATAATTCAACTCCATCACAATCAAATATTTCTAAATTTCCATCTACAGAACCTCCTGATGTTGAACCTCCTAAACCATCTCCATATGTGTCTTCAATTACAAAATCTACTAATACATTTGAATCAACACAAATAAATTCTGAGATTGGGATACCAGCAGGTTGTCCAATATATGTTCCTTGTGATGCTGTAAATACTGCTCCACTATCATCGTAAACTATTATACTTGTTTCGTTTGGCCAGTTATCAGGAGTAAATACTAATTCTATATATGTTTGGTCTGGATCACACCCAGTTGGTCCACTTACTGTACACGAACCATCATCTAAAGTTGCCCAAGGATTATATAAGTTTGATGTTGGATCTGTACATCCAAAAATAGCACCACAATCATAACAACTTTCCCAACAATATGTAGGTAATGTTATAGGTTGTGCTGTTACATCTAAAGTTCTATTTGTAAACCCGTATTGATCTAATACAAAACAACTTGCTAGTGGGTCATTTTGTACATTAGATGGTAATTCTTGATCCGCAAAATTATCTAACATAAACTTCCAAACTGTAAACCCAGGTGGAAGAGCTATTGTAGTTTCCCAAATACCATTACCATTTGTATCTACCATTGGGTTTGCATCTGTCCAATTATTAAATGGGCCTACTACATAAGGTGTTGTAAACGAACCATTATATTGATTCATATTTAAACTAAAATCTACGTTATATAAACAACTGCTGTCATCTACAGTAGCATTAGGATTATAGTTTACTGAATTTGAATCCATACACCCAGCAATTGGTGGTGGGCATGGTAATAAATTTACTGTTGTATCATATTGAGTAAATGGAAAATTAGCATCTAAATCTAAAATTACTCCCTGACAAGTATTTTCCATTAAAATGTTAGCTATTATACCACTATTAGTATTTATGGTACCCCCAGTCCAACCATCACCAAATGAATCAAATAATGATATATCTATATCACCTGAATCAGCATATACTAATGTTTGATAAAATTCAAAAGGGATTGTAGGTTGATAATTTACTAATGTATCTCCTTGTTGTGTTATTAAAGCAAAAGATTCAGATGGACCATAATAATCAAACTGAACCTTTAAATTAAACCAACTGTCATTTGATTGTGAAAAACCAAAGAATGGTATCATACACAATAACAGCAATAATACTTTTTTCATATTAATTTTCTTTTTTTCCGAATATTTTTTCTAATCCTGCTATTCCAAAACATCCTAAAGTTATAAGGGTGAAAGAATCATATATGTACTCATTTAGTAATAATTCTTTCCCTAAGTAACCTGTTATTAGATCTGTAACTGCAAATATTATCATTATTAAAAATGATAAAAATCCAATTACACTTTTTTCATTAATGTCGTTGTCGTCTTTAAATATATCTTTAAAAGCCATAATTTTTAATTGTATTTTGTTCATAATTTATAAACTAATTGGTTAAAACTTTTAATTAAATATAATTTGGGTATAAATATAAAAGGGGTACACAAAGTGCACCCCTTCTACTAAAAAATATTGATAATTAATTACTTTATAAAACTTTTTATCCAGTTCTTAAATAAATCCCAGTTTCGTGTAGCAAATACACCAAAAGCGAATCCAGCATAAACTTTATATCCAAAGGACCATAATATTAATCCTATAATTAATCCTAAAAATCCTTCAATTCCATTACCTTCAATCCATGCTTTTGCTAAGTTATAAAATTTTTTAGCAAGAGTTAGTTTTTCAGCAATTTCTTCTTTTACTTTTTTAACTTTTGGTTTTCTTGTTTTTGTTGCCATAATTTAAATTTAATTTATTAATTGTAATTATAAATATATTGATCCTTTACTTAGTTATAGGCCAAACTTGAGTTGTAATTGTTACTGTGTTAGTTGTATTAGTTTGTACTGCTGGGTCTTTTAGCCATTCAGTTGCGTATATCCAATTTGTACCTTCATAATGTACATCAGCCGTTGGATATCCTTTATTACATACATTATCACAGTATACACGTGCTATATGCCCATCATAACCATATTGCATACCAAAAGTACCATTACCCGGGTTTGGTTGATCTACACTTTTTGGTGCAATAGGATAAACATTAATGTGATCTGAGTCAACTTCATTAGATGATAATTCAACTGTTTCACCTGCTTTTACTACTCCAGAATCAGGTCCTGTCATAGCCCAACTTTGTTCCCATTTCATATCCTGATCAGTTTTATTTATTACTGTTAAAGTAAATTTTGCTGGGGATGTTGTAACTGTAGGAGGATCTGTTATTGTTCCTGCTAAAGCTGGGTCTACATTTTTGTTATTACCACACCCTATAATTAAGAATGATGATAAAAATAATAAGAAAATTTTGTTTTTCATTGTTTTTGTTGTTTTTGTTAATTTAATTGTTGTTTATAACTATATTGGTTGTATTTAACCATCACAGGACACACATTCAGCCATTCTGGATCCTAAGTCTCCTTTAATTACTGAATCTGTTCTTAGATAGTAAAATGTTTTTATTCCTAATTTCCATCCTTCTAAATGTACCTGATTAATCCATTTAGGTGAATCACTAGGATCAAATGATAAATTTAAAGATTGAGTTTGATCAATATATTTTTGTCTTATAGCAGCTTGTCTAACTAATTCTAGTTGGTTTGTTTCTGGGAATGTTAAAAATAATTCTTTTTCATCAGGAGATAATACATTATCTGGAAGGTTTTGTACTGAGCCATCTTCAGCTAACATTTGATCCCACCACTTATCTTTATTTTCACCTTTTTCTATTAAAATGCCTTCTAATACTTTATTTTTTCTAATAAAAGTACCTTTAGCACCATTAAATGTATAAATGTTAGCAGGTAAAGGTTCAATACCAGCTGAAATACCACCACAAATAACTGAATTAGATACTGTGGGAGCAACTGCTAATAAATGAGTATTTCTCATACCAGTTCCTTTACACCATAATGGCTCTCCATATTCTTGAGCTAATGCCATTGAAGCTTTTTCTGCTTTTCCTCTAATATCTGAAAATATATTATGAGTATGAGCTGTAGATGCTATTGAATTAAAAGGTAATCCTTTTTGTTGTAAAAATGAATGCCAACCCATTACCCCTAAACCTAATGCTCTACCTTTTTTAGCATGATGGTGGGTTCTTCTTAACGAATCTTTACCATTAGATTTATCTATAAATTCTTGCATTACACCATCTAAAAACCAAGTAGCTAATTCTACAGTATCTGTGTCTTTCCACTCATCATATTTAGCTAAATTCATAGAAGATAAACAACAAATAAATGAATGTTCTTCATCTGTAAACAATGTAATTTCAGAACAAATATTAGTCATACTTACTTCTAAATTATTTAATCTATAAGCAATTGGGTTATCTTTATTAACATTATCCTTATACATTATATAAGGTTCTCCTGTTTCCATTCTAGATTTTAAGACAGTAGCCCACCTTTGCATTGATTCAGGATCTCTAGCTTCTAATTTTCTCATAAATGAATCACCTACAACAACACATTGGTGTAAATTTAAACACTGTCTATTAGGATCTCCTTTAGGTCTTCTAATTTGTAAAAATTCATCTATGTCTCCATGTTCAATATCTAAATTAACTGATGCTGCGCCTCTTCTAACATTACCTTGATTGGTAGCAATAATTGATGAATCATATATTTTTGCCCAAGGTACTACACCTTCAGATTTACCATTTCCTGCTATTTCAGTACCACGTTGTCTAATACGATTTAATGAAATACCTACACCCCCACCAGAAGCTGTTAGTTTCATTAATTCTGCATTAGTTAACCCAATACCACGTATTGAATCAGGTGTATCAACACCAAAACATGAAATAGGTAAACCACGATCAGTTCCCATATTTGATAAAACAGGTGAAGCTAAACCTAACCAACCATTCCACATTATTTTAAAAAATTTATTTGATAATTCTGGTTTTTTAAGTCTTGTAGCAGCAGCATTTGATACTCTTTTATACGCTGTTCTTACTGTTTCTCCGGGTAGTAAATAACCTTTTGAAATAGTTGCTAATGAAATTTCATCCATCCATTCTGGGTATTGCTTTCCAGCTTCCCAACTACTATAATCTACTTGTAATGCGTTATTTTCCATATCTTAAAATATTGCGTTAGCGTCCCAATCTTGAACACCTTTTGAATAATTAGTAACTCTATTTGCAAAGAAATCTGTATGTTGTTTTCCAGCTGATAAACTATCAAACCATTTCATTCTTTGTACTGCATCTTTATCTATTCCATTAACAATAGGTCCATATCCTAAATCACTCATTTTAGTATTTACTCTATGTTTAATAAAGGATACTAAATCATATTTAGGACATCCTTTTAAATCACCCATTTCATATACCTTATCAATAAAATCTAATTCTAATTTTAAAGATAATTGTGCTGCTTCTTCAATATCAGCTTGTAATTCAGGGGTATTAAATTCTGGATGTTCTTGCATTAATGTTCTAAATAACCAACAACCCGCATCTGAATGTAATGATTCATCTCTAATACTCCATTCTACTATTTGACCTACACCTTTAAGTTTATTATCTAATTTAAATGATAATAAAACAGCAAAAGAAGAAAATAAATTAACACCTTCTGTAAAAGCAGAAAATATAGCTAATGATTTAGCTCTTTCATGCCAATTAGGAGTTCCATCATGTGAATCTCTTACAGATGTTAAAGCTTCAATTTTAGCCATTGTAGCTTCATCTTCTAAAAATTCACTAAAATCATCTAAACCTAATTCTTCATTTAATAAAGAATATGCTTCAGCATGAATAGTTTCAAATGCCCCAAATGTTACAGCCATTTTAATTACTTCTGGTTTTCTAAACCATTTTGTAACTAGTGTTGACCAGTAATCATTTACTACTGTTTCTGTTTGAGCAAATCCCTTTAAGATAGTCCCAATAATATTTTTTTCTGTTTCTGATAAATTTTGCTTCCAATCATTAACATCAGACATCATAGGTACTTCTGTGTGAAGCCAATGTGCTTGTTGTTGTTGTAACCAATAATCAGATGCCTCTTGATATTCAAAAGGTTTATATACTATACGTTCTTTTAAAAGGGAAGTTTTTGCCATAATGAGTTTTTTTTATTTTATTGTTTTAAGTCGAAAAATTTAGATGAACTTGCAACCTTAGAAAGCATTTTCTTTTCAAACGGATCAAAATCACCTTGAATTCTATTTGAATTAGGTTCATCAGACTCATAATCATCAGGATTATAATCATGAACTTCAAAATGGCCTGTAGCTGTGTCAGCTTTTACACCAAATGTTAAGCCATCCATACCATATCTATTTTTCATAATATGAAACCTTCCAGTCCCATTTACCTTATCTTTTGCTTTTCTTGATAAAGATAGACAAAAATCTGTAATCATAATTTTATCATATGATCCAGCTGCTTTGTCTCCTTCAATCACATCATCTTTTGCACCCGCACGATTTACTTGAGAAACTGACCAAATTGGTACATCTAATTCTCTAGCAAGTCCTTTAGTGCTTGTATAAATATCATCAATTTCCCCCTTACGATCAGCAGTTCGTTTCTTTGTTGAAAGTAAGTCTACATAATCAATTATTATTAAATCAGCTTTTGTTCCTAAATCTTCTACTTTACGAATATGTGATTCAATTGTTGAAATTGTTGCTCGGCCTGTTGGAAATTCTTTAATAATTAATTGACCAGGAATTTCAGGAATAATTTCTTCTATTTTATCTCTATTTTGTAATACTTGATCTACTGGTATTTTACTAAAAAAGGCATCATATCTTCTCCCTACATACTGTTCACCTAATTCTAAAGTATAATGTAATACATTATAACCTGCTCTAACAGCAAATCCACCTAATGCTACTAGTGACCAAGATTTACCACCTCCTGGATTACCAAATATAAGGCCAAAATCTCCATTTCCGAGACCCCCTTGAAGTATGTCATTAATTCTTTCCCAAGGAGTTGCAACAACACTTCTTGCATCTTCTCTAAAACGGGATTCAATGTCTTTATTATATTCATGTCCTACATTTTTATCGTTACCTGCTTTTAATGCTGATTCTACTAAATATTTAATACCATCAAAATCCCCGGCTTTAAGTAAATCTACACTATTAAGCAATGCTTTTTTTAATTGTTGGTTTTTGCAAAAAGTAGAAAATTCTTCTTGCACATATTCTAAATCTTCATCAGATGCTAAATATGCTGCTTTTAATTGTTCTCTAACAGATAGTTTTAAAACTTCATTTTCAAGTTTAGTAATTTCAACCTTTAAAATATCCATTGAAGGTGTTGTATGATACTTATCATAATACCTAAGAATTTCTTTTATAACCCATTGATGAGCTTGATTATCAAAATATTCTTCACTTAAAATATCATGAATGTTTACTAAAAATTCTTTATGTGTTAATAATGAAGATAGTACTTTTATCTGAAAAGAAATACCATATGAATTTAAACTTGTAAGTGTCATATAACTGTTTTATTTATAACTTTAATTTTTCGAAAATATCTTTTACCCAAAACTCTACATTACGTATCATTCCTCCCAATTTGTCTTCATTATAAAATGCTACAAACTGCTCTGGAATATAATTATAATCATTAGTTTCTACAACCTGAGTTAAATATTTTTTATCATTCTCATCAAGCATAGGGTTTGATAAATCCATTATTTTATAATTTCTTTCTAAATCAGAAAAATGTTGAATGATACGAGCATATACAACATGATCTTTATATTTTTTTTCACAAATATCATACACATCATCTAATGTTAGGATTTTTTGGGTTATTTCAGGAAATTTTTTAAATAATCCCTTTTCACCTAACCCCTTAACACCTTTAACTTTATCTGAATTATCCCCTAGCAATGTTTTATGAATAATAAAATTTTGTGGGTGCATGTTATATTTTTCTCGTATAGTACCTTCAGTGTAAAATTCCTTTTCCATCGGGCGATATACAATAACATTTTCATTAACTAGTTGTAAAAAATCTTTATCAGAAGACACTATAAATACTTTATCTTCAGGTTTAGTTGGAATAATACTAGCCATATATGCAATAATATCATCAGCTTCTACTTTTGGTAATGATACTGTTTTTACTGGAAGTGTTTTTAGATATTGGATTATTCTTACCATTTGGTCTACTTTAGCATCATGCTCATCTTCTAAATCATCAAAAGCATCCCAATTAGTAATACGTTGAAGATCTCTACCAGATTTATACTCAGGAAGTAAATTTTTTCTAGCATTAGCTGATCCAGCTCCATCAAATACTACATAAACTTGTGTAGGTTGTACTCTACGAATTTCTGCTCCTAAAGATCTAAAAAAACCACCTAAACCCCCAATATGGACACCATCAGGATTAACCATATTCATCATTGCAAAGTTTCTAAAAAATAGATTTAACCCATCAATCATTAAAATTCTTTGACTTTCTACAGTTCCTTTCCCTTGCTCATCGAGATTATCGAGGAGGCTTAATAGCTCTTTCTGTTTCATTTGATTTGTTTTTATACCCGAAATATACGAAAGATATTCCGGGTATCAAAGTTTATTGTGGCTCGTCTGTATGAGAAGTTATATCAGTATAAGCTTGATCTTCTTCAGCAATTACAAAATCACCCCCACCTAATATTTTTTTCCATTCGTCTTTCATTTCTTCTTTATACTCTTTTAATGATTTATCATTGTCAAGTATAAAACCATGGGGTGTCATAACAATTTTACCTCTAGTAGTAACACCATTAATGTGGTTTTTATCAACTTGAAGATTTACTCTTTTAGCAAATTCAACTTGTTTACCATCTTTAATAGCCTTAATTTTAGAAGTTCCAGCTGACATAACATTACCGAATGTAACTACAAATGTAGAATCAAACCACATAGCATAACCACCTTTATTCATTAATTTTGGTTTACCCATTGGTGATTCTGCTTTTAATGTCCACACTTTATTAATAGCAACTAATGTGTTAGTATAAGGTGATGATTCTTTACGTGATAATACTATACGTTGATTTACACTATTACCAAATTGAGTAGACATTGCACCTGCATTCCATTCATTATTATTTTTATTTGATTTAAGTGACATTTCACAAGGTACTGAGCCAATTGAATCCCATAAGAATAATAAATCATAAGGTAAATTACCTTTCTTTTGCTCATCAATTAAATCTAAAATAAAACCAGAAACATCTTCAATAGAATTAATAGTTTCTCTATCTACATAAACAAAATTACCTGTATAATCTAAAACTTCACCAGTATCTTCATCAACAACTTCATCTACTTCTAATCCCATTTGGATAGCATGCTCCCAATTCCATTTCATTTCTGTGATAATGAATACAGGAAGAACTTTACGTTTTTGAGCTGACACAGCTGCTTCTAAAAGAGCTGTTGTTTTACCTGTATCTGAATGACCTCTAAGTAAAACAATATGTCCCATAGGAATACCTGGAACTGATGTAATCTCTTGGTATGCTTCAGAAAGTGGAATCCATTCTTGTTCTTTAAATTTAGCTTTTGATGTTAGTCCTTTTTTAGATTTAAAACTTTCTAAATTAAAATTTGCTTTAATTTCTGAGGAGACTGCCTCCGATAGTGATTTTTTCTTTCTCGCCATGTATTTTATTTATTAAAATGGTAAATCGTCAGATTTCTTATCATCAGAAAATAAATCATCAAATTGTTGTCCTTTTGATTTTTTAGATGCTGATGTATCTAATGAATAGTTTGATGTTTTATCACTATCAAATGGTACAGCTGGTTCTGATGAAATTGAACCTTCTTCATCCCCACCTTCTGGTGAAATAAATTCTTGTAATGAAGCTTTCATATCATCATAAGAAAGTGGTTTAAATACTTTCATTGGGTCAGCTTGATCATTTAGCAATGTTTCAACAACTTTTTCATCATCAGATAATGTTGATGTTTTTAAAGATGGTCCAATAGATGTTTTATTATAAGGTGTTCCTGTTACTTCAGGTCCTACAGTAGATAATTTAATATCTCTACCTCCTACAATATCAGTGTAATCACCAATTTCTTCATCAGCCGCCATATTTAAAAATTCTTGATAAACTTCTTTACCAAATTGCCATAGCTTAACACCTTCAGCTTCTTGTCCTCTTACTACAACTGGTGCAAATATACGAGTTTTAGGATCTAACTTTTTAGCTAATCTCCAATTTTCTCTATCATTTGTTTGACGTAGTTGTTTTGCAAAATCCATAATTGGATCTTTTTCTCCCCAATTAGATGGTGAAGCCATTACTCTTTTACTACCAATTCCGTAATAAAATTTCATTTCTGTAAAAGGGAATTTTTTGTTGTATTTGTTAGGAACAACTCTTACGACTTGTTTACCTACTGAAGGTTTCCAAAATAATTGTTTAGATTGACCACCTGTGTTGTTTTGCGCCTGTTTCTGAAAATCATTAAGGCGTTGTTTAATTGCATTTAAATCCATGTTTTATAACTTTTTTATTTAATAACTATATTAATATACGAACTGCTATCCAAACTACCAAACTATAGTTCAATAATCTTGAATATTTTTGTTTTTAGTTGCTTTAACTCATCATGTTGAGTTAGGAGAACTGTATTCCTATAATGTTGCCAATCAATAGGAAATTTAGTATCAACTACTCCCCCATTTAACTTTTTAATTAATTCATTTAAAGCATTAATTGTGTATAATGTATTAGTATCTTTTTTACGATGTACCATAATTGTATTTGCTGGTAAGCCTTCAGTATTACCTTGCTCTATATTGTAGGTACAAACATATTCGTCATTGCTTTTTATATGCAATACAAATATTTTTTTATATAGAATTGAATAAGTTGTAGATATACGTTCTAGTAATTCATCTAACCCTTCAAGTGTTGTAAAAGTACAAAATAATTTGTTATTCAAATCTGTAAAATTTAAGTTATTCAACTCCTGAAAGTCGTCTACAGTATACATATTAGCATATTTATTTGAAATTGTAAGTGTCTCCATAATTAGTTTTTATTTGTAACTTCTTTTTATTAAATACTTCTTCTATTTTATTTAAAATTTCTTTTTCATTACTATCAAAATCAAACAAAAACGAATCGTAAGTATAAAGTACTAACTTTGTTTGCGTGTTTTTTAGCAATTTTAATATCTCCCATAATATACAGACGTTATATGATGTCTCCAAGTTTTGTAGTAGATAATTTAATAGTTTTTGGGGTTTCATATCTTCTAATTCATCTCTAAAGAAAATATGCTTAGAAATAGGACATTCAATGTAGCCTTCATTTTGAAAATGAGCCCACAACTCATCAGTATATACTTGAACTTTTTTAAAAAATTCCAGATCTTTATATTGATCAAATACTCCTCCGTATAGTTGTTTAAATGTTAATTCTTTTGCTTTTTTGTAATCAACTCCATACATTTCCGCAAAGGCCATGTGAATGTCTTTACCACCAAAATCATAATCGACCAACTTAGCCAAAAGAGTAGGATGATAAGCCCCAATGTCAAACTCAATAAAAGTGTTATTACGAGGGATAAAAGAGTTTCTGCTCCCGTTGTCTTTGTTAAGCGCGGCATAATTTACTCCTTTAAATTTATTGCTTGGTCTTCCTGTAAGGGTTTTAAAGTTGTATTGCGTGTAGGTGATGTCTCCATCGATAGCGTGAAAGTGCGATTCAAATTCTTCTCTATTAATTCGTATTCCACTTCGCTCCAAGGCGTTGAATACCACTGTAGTTTTTGTGTTGTTAAATTCATTGATTGGTATATTTATTTTATCTTTTAATTCATTATATAAATTTTCACAATACTCATAGTGTTTAACAATTGGTATTATTTTATTTACATCTTTTTTCTCCTCCATTTTACTATAAAAGTAGGAGTGGGTTTGTGTCCATTGTTGTATATACGTATGAGAGTTTAGTGTTATGTCATAAAGAGTTTTTAGTGGAAAATAATGTAAAAATTCCTTTTTATCACGTACATATAGTTTATTATATTTGTTTAATACGTGTTTAACGTTGTTTATATCAACAGTTAATGTTTCTCCATGTGATATGGGGATAATATATCCCTTAGTCGCTAATAACGGACGAATATAAATGGCACATACTTCGTTTTTTGTAGGATGAATTCTATTATTATATGGAATAATCTCTACAAATGCCTCTTTATAACTACTTTGATAAAACGTCTTTAATTGCTCTTTAGACTCAACTAACCAAAACATAACTTTTATTTTGGATTAATATAAGAAACTAAATTAATTAAACCAAATTATAAGTAAAATTTTGTAAAATTAAATTTTAAAAAACTAGCTAAACCTATTTTTCCGTTTTTTCTTTCTTGAATAAGAATTATATTGTTATTTGTTTTTCTCACTTCTTCTTCATTACCTGTTATAGTCCATTGAATTTTAAAACATTTATAGGGTTGCCATAAATACTCAGCATCTTTCTTTTTTAATTTATCGTATGTTTTTTTATTTAATTCTAAATAAATTGGTTGATTAACTTTTACACAAAAATATCTAGTAAATACCCCTAACTCATAATCATCTATAGTTGGGGTTGGGTATGATTGGTTAGGTAATAATAATCTTGTTGATTGATCTAAATTAATTTTTTGAAGTTTAGCATAATCTACTACCATACCTTCATCATATCCTGGAGTATCTAAACTATTAAATATAGTTGGAAAATCTCCATATGCTATTTGACTTTGAAGAGCATCTGGTTCAAATGTTGTTGCTGTGTCTTCTACTTCTACTAATTCAACATTAGGTGGATTATTTGGTGTTTTACCTGAAAAATACTTTCCATCAAATTGTTTATAGTAAAATCCCCTATAAAACTCTTGAGTTTCTTTAATCATTAGCTTATTATCGCTAGTGTATTGATTAGTTAATATTCTATTCTTTGGTATATACATCTTATGCTGTTTCTGGGGCTCTAAATATTAAAATATCCCAATTATCACTTTTTCTTTGTTTATACACCATATCAGTGTTGTAATTAGTTTGTGTTGAGGTTGACCATCCTGAGGTGTTTATATTACCTACGTAAATTTGAGCATGCCCATATACATAATGTGAATTACTTCCAGATGATGGTTTATCATTAGCATAGTAAACTACTACATCACCATAACCCCAAGTTGTATTAGCTACTGTATCTATACATTCTTTACGTGATATACCTGTTGTTTTTGTTTGATTATACCCTAATTTAGTTAAATTATTAAAGAATTCGTTATTTTGGTTAGCATTACCTCCAGCTGCTAATTTACTTCCTATATCAGCTTGTTCATTAGCTAAAAATTTAGAATATGCTCTTGCTAAGTTATATGTCCATTGAGCACACATACCACTAACAGCACCATCTCTTTGGAATACAGCATTATATGCTTTTTGCATTGCATCAAACCTTTCAATTGCTTCGGGATTTAAGGATTCTGGTGGGTCAACTATTGATTTAGGTGGCAGTGGTTTTGAAGTACCGCTAACATAGTTTTGAGTTGTTTTTAATGATTTTTGTTCTGTAGGTCTTTTTACTGCGCCCTTACTAGTATTCTTAGGGATTGATAATGTATCTAATTTAGTTATCCAAGCATTAGAATCAATACTATGGTTTACTCCTGTTACTTGTAAATCTACATTGTCATCTTGATAAGATGGTGGTAAAATATCATTAGTAATTAAAAACTTTTGATATAATTTAATTCCTGATATTCCATCCATTTCTAATTTTAAATTAAAGGGTAAAAAGAAGGGTGCATCTAATTGTGCTGCTTCTGCTGCTGTAGCATCTGTTAATATTCCTAATAATAATTTAGCATGGGTTTGATTATGTGATGTTAATGCTGAAACATTTTCATCAATAAATTTTAAATTATTATACACATTTGAAAATAAACGAACATTTTCATCTGATTCATTGTAAATATTATAATAAAAATTTTCTACAGCTTTTTCTTGGGAAGTTGTTTCTTTACCTCCTGTTTCTTCATTTGAAACTGATGAGATTTTTTCTTCAATAATTCTATCTTTTAACCCAGCACTATAATTTGAAAAAGAAGTTGCATTTGCTGATATTTGATTTGAATTTGCTTGAGCCCCTATTGAAATCATAGTAGCAAAATCATTAGACAAATCTGCTGTTAAGTTTATGTTTCTAATAAAACTACCATCTACACCGGGTTTTACTCCAAATACATTAAATCTTGTAAATTCTGTATTTGCTGGAGGGTTTGAAAATCTTTGTGGTATTTCTTCTATAAATTGAATTTTTAAACCATCTTGAGATAATTTACAATCAAATTTATTAACACCCCCTAAAGCTTCAATTATACCCTTATTTAGAGACTTAAGAAAATCTAATAAATAAATATCACCTTCATCATCTTGGGGTTGGGATGTAAAGGTTGATTCTATATACTCAGTATTAACCATTATATTAGCTAGTGTTCCTAAATATGGATTCTCGCTTTGGTAAGGATATGAAACTTTATTTAATAATTCATTTAAATCTGTTGATGGGATTGATATTAAAGGTTCAGCACAATTAGTATAAGGTATTAAACACACTTTAGGGTTACCTGAAAACTGTCCTGGGAATGTTAGTATAACATTTTCATCTTTAGTAAGATCATCAAGATTCATATCAAAACTAACAATTGGTGTTTTAGTTTTTTTATTATAAAGTAATAATTTAGATTGAATATAAGCCATTAATGCCCCATATTTCATATAAACTTGAGGAGTTAAGTTATTTTTTTCATCTGTTGCTTCTACAGGTATGGCTAATAAGGCATTTGGATATAGTGGTGTTTTTATATTTCCTGAAGGATCATATAAAGAATCTACACCATAATCTAAAAGTGTTGGTTTCCCATCTACAACTCCTTGTGATGCTAGATCATATATGTTAACTAATTCTGTGTTTAACAATGATTTAAATTTATTAGCAATTAGTGGTGGGTTTGGATTTTCATCTTCTGTTTCTTCACCTTCACTAGTTGTATCTTTATTAGGGTTTGCTATATTCATTTTTAAAGACTCAATAACATCCCCTACTGATGTTAAATTAACTTGACAATCGTAACTTCCATCAGGGTTAAATTGCCAATTAAATTTTGTTATTTTACCAAATACAGCATCATAGTTGTACTTATGTTTAGTTTTTTCTTCATCTATTTTTGTATATAAATCATACTGACTAATATCTCCCTTAAGTAAGGAACTTAAAGGACCTGAATAGAATTGATCCATTGACACTAGCTCATCATTATTATTTAAATATTGACTCCACCCAAATTCTAATAATAAAGTATAGCCTGGTCTTAGATATAAAACATCTAATAATTGAAATTGGGCTTTTGAAAAACATTTAATATTAATTGTTGTTTTGCTTAAAGCACCGTTATTATAAAATGTAATATCTGCATTAGTAATACCAGGCATGGGAACATATCCTCTTTCTGATATACCACCCCAACCATAAGCCCCATTAAAGGGTGATTTAACATCATTTAAACCTTTTTGTAACCCTGAATAACTATCTTCCCCTGTTGATGATACTACACCACCTTGTAATATAAAATTTCTCGCTAACTTATCATCTGATATTTGTTCTGCTGTTAAACCTTGATTTATTAATTTTTGATAAACTGAAACATTTAAGGCAGCTCCATCAGTACCTTTATCAGTTACATTTACTGAACTTGCTAGTCTTACAAATGGGGTTTTATTAGTATAAGATTTAAGATATTTTTCATCAATATTATTATATTGACCCAAAGCTTTTTGCCTTGTTTCTATTTGTAATTTTACATCTGGGTTAAATGGTAATCCTAAAAAATTCATTTGGATTATTGATTTAATAAATTATAACTGTCTACTATTTGTTGTATATTAACTGGTATTCTAATTTGTGATCCTTCTGTTAAAAATAAAGAACCCATATTTACTATGTTAGGGTTTGCTATTGCTATTATCCAATATAATGTAACATCTTGATAAAATTGATTTGCTAATAAATCTAACCTATCACCAAATTCTGTTTCAACCCAAATATCATTTTCATTAGGTAATACTTCAGGATAAGTAACATCTTTATAATATTGAGTACCAAGAGTTCCTACATACTCATTTTCATTTCTTAATTTTTCTATGTTAGCGTATCTATTCATTCTTTACTCCCCTGGAATGTTATTAACTTGATTATTATCTCCATCACCTGTTGCTAGATATTCTCTATAAGCTGTAGCATAATTACCTCTTGAATTAGGAGCATTTGCTAATGCTATAAATCTAGAATCTGGGTTATTAGCATTATTTGGTTTTTGTGGTAGGAATGTATGAATAGGAGTGAACGAAAACCCGCTTACTTTAACCATATGTGGAAGTTCTTTAACTGATGAATCAACCCCACCTTCAGCATTTATAGCTATCTCCCAAGGTGCTTCTTGAGGAACATCATAAGTTAAACTAGTTATAAATCCTGGTTGTTCATATAAATAGCCCCCTATTGTTAATCTTACTAAATTACCTCTCATAAACCCAGCTTGAGTATAATCAGGAGCTAAAGTAGATGCTAAATAATTTAATTTTTTATGCATTGGAATTAACTCTGCTTTTGATTGAGCAAAGCAAGTAAACCCTAAATTTACAGTTCTACCAAATCCTCCATAATTATATAAAGTGTCACCTCTACCTACATAATTAACATTATTCCAAGTAGATGTATATGAATCACTAAAAGAGTCAATATGAGCTCTAAAATGCATATAAACTGCTTCTCTATTAGCACCATCATTATTAATTGCAGCTATTCTAAATTTAACTAAATCGTTTATAGCTAAATCAGTATTCGGTCCTGCACTTGTATACATGGGTTGAGCAGTAATTTTATCTAATGCTGTTAATTCATTTGCTGCTATACCATAATCCCAAACGTTTTTATTTCCTTCATCTGTATTACTTCTTCCTGGTTGACCCATGTTGAGTCTTCTATCCATGTTTTTAACTTGATAATCTGGTGATAAAGACAACATTGTTGAGCTTTGATTGCCTCCTGTTCCATCTGCATTTTTAGCTGCAGCACTACCTTCATTTGGACCTGTGTATAATTCTTTTCTAAAATCTTGTGGATAAAGAATTGGATCTCCTTTACTTACATTTTCTTTATTTTGTAATTGGTTTAAATTGTATGTGAGAGATCTAAAACCACCAATACCTACCAAATCACCATTATATAAAACTTTAGGATCAGTTAATAATTCATCACTAGTATCATAATCATAAGAAAATACTGCGTTATTGCTAGTTTGAATTAATCGTGCCCCACCTGAACCTGCATATGATGGTTGTCCAACAGCTGAAATATAATCTCCACCCATTGAATTTTGAAGCATTACTTTTCCTATAGGAGAAGATTGATTTAAACCTAAAGCTGCAAGAAATTTATCTGTAGCTTTTAATGAATTAATACTTAAAGGAGTTAATCCTAAGTTTTCTAAACCATCAGCTGCATCTGCTTGATAACCTTGGTAACCTACTTGGTATGCTTTATTTAAAATACCTGCTCCTTTTGCATTTGCAGCCCCTGTTCTTTGATCTGCAAATTTAATATCTGTTCTACCTATCCCTAAAACAGCTCCTGGACCTCCACTGTAAGAAAAAATATTTTGATCATTACTTGTACCTTGTTCTTTTGCTCTCTTATTAACAATTACTAACCTATTTCCAGCAGATTCTTCATTAAATGCTTTAGTAGCAGCTGTGTATGTATTTATTCCTAAATTTCCACCAAATAATGATCCTTCTACAACTCCACTTATAGGTGAAAATGGATCTATACCAAAAAGATTAGGGTGAAATCCTAATCCATTGCCTAAAGCAGCTGCTAAAGTACTTACAGGAGTATAAACTCCTTGATTTATATTACCTCCTCCTGTTATTTTTAACCCTTCATCTGAAGGATCAAAAAAATAAGAATCTATTCCACCCCCAGCATATCCTAAACCATAAGATGCTGGTGTTTTAACTGATGTCCTTGATAATAAATTTTGTTTTGCTAGAAATTTTACTCCTGAAGCTCCATCTATCATGTATTTCCCTAATCTAGCTACATCATCTAATGCATTAGATACAGATTTTAACCCACCCCTAATTATAAAATCAGGACCTGATCTTACTGGGAGGTCATCATTACTTAGTCCATCGGGAATATCAGTAGTAATATAAGGTTGATTGCTGTCACCCCCACCACGTTCATCTCTTCCCCAAGACAAGGATTTTAAATCTGTCTGGAAATTAATTAAAGGCATACTTTTTATTTAAAATGAAGCTCCTTCTGGTGTATTATTTTTAAATCTGTTTACTGGTTCTTGATAAGCTCTTGCTGATTCACCTAATTGTGAAACTGCAGGTACATTATATCCTGTAGCTCCTGCTCCAAAATTATCATAAGCTAGATTTGCTGTAGCTGGGTCTCCTTGATTTGAATATTGGTTGTGAAGAGTACCATTAGGATCATTAACACTAGCTTGTGGTTGAGGACTAGCTGGTGATACAGGGTAACCTAAAGCTGAACCATCAGTATCAAATTGTTTTTTTATTGAATTTGCCATAATTTTAATTATTAATTGTTTTATTATAAATATTAACCTATTCTAGAAGTCGCTAAAGCCATTGATCTACCTGCTTTGGCCCCATCAATAAATACATCTCCACCTTCTTTAACAGCTGATATTAATTCTTTTAATAAAGTAGTAACTTCATTATTATTACTACCTCCTCCAAGATTAGTACCTCCTATTAATAAATCATCTTTATTAAATTTTATAGGAGCTTGACCTGGTCTTAAAATAAAGTCATTTACTTTTGTGGCTTCATCAGCTGATGGGGATACTTCTATTCCTTTTTCTTTTGCAATTTCATTTAATCTTTCCGCTTGTCCTTCTTTATATGAATCAGCAACTTCAACTGCAAATAATGAGGAAACTCCTCCAATTAAACCACCTACTACAGCTCCAATAGCTGTACCTACTCCAGGAATAATAGAACCAATAGCAGCTCCTGTTAAAGCTGCACCTGCTACTACTCCAGCTTTTTCAACCCCTGTAACTTGATCAGAGGCACTTTCTGCTATATTTAATTCTTTTTGGCTAACTGAAGATGGATCTGCTTTTGCTTTATCTTGTAATTCTTTTTGTATCCTTTTTGCTTCTCCTTCTTCTACAAAACCTGAAAATAATGAACTATCAACTAAACCTGCTAAACCATCAGCTAGTTTATCTAAAACACCACCATCAACTAATCTTGAAAATGCATCTTTAGCTTTTTCAAGTGCTTTATTAAATTTTTGAGTAGCATCTTCTTCTTGTTTTCTAGCATAAATCTGTTCACCTAAAAGATCCCTTAATTCTTCTTCTGATTTTCCTGCTTTTTGGGCTGCAATTCTTATTTCAGCTAAAGATGCTGTTTTAATATCAAATTCTTCTGAAAGTAAGGACATTCCATCCTTTCTTAATTTATTTTGTATTTCTAAATTTTTCTTAGCTAATGCATCGTTTTTGGATTGTGTTTCGTACATATCCGCTAACTCATTAACTTCCATTCCAACAGCTTTAGCTAAAGCTTGACGTTGGATTATATTCATTGCTAAGAAATCTTCTTGGCTACCAGCTTGTGCTGAAATTTCTTTCATTAGGGTTTCAGTATCACCCATTAATGCTGCTTCTCTAGCTCTTTCTAAATTTAACTGCTTTCCAGTTAATAATTCAGCTGCCATTTCATTTTCAATAGAAGATTGGAAATCTAATAAATTTCCAGATATCCCTTCCATTTGAGACATATTTAAACCTAATAATTTAGCTTGAAATACTGCTTTTGCTATTGCTTCAGTACTACCACCAAAATTAGCTCTCATATTTCCTGATATACTCGCTGCCTCTTCAATAACTTTATTTAAATCTAATTGTAAACCTGATTGAGCTGACATTACCCCTAAGGTACCAAACATAGATTTATTCATTTCCTCTAAAGGTACACCAGTTTTAGTAGATTCTAAAAATAATTGTTTTGATGCTTTTGCGCTTAAACCAAAATTTACTTGCATTCTAGCAACTTCAGCTACATTCATAGCTGTTTGTTTACCAAAATCTGAAGCTAAGTTTAATTGCATTCCTAGCTCTTCATTTATACTACTTAAGGCTTTTTGATATGCACTAGCTGATATAGTTACATTACCTTGTGCTTTTTGAACTTCATTAAATTCTCCAACTATACCTGGTATTGTTGTTGAATATAATTCTTGAGCTGCTTCTCTAGATATTAACATATTTCTAGACATATCAGCTGTAGCTTTAGAAGCACCCACCATAGCATCAAAGAAGAATTTTGCTACTTTTACTATAGCTGTGAATATAGCTAAAGGGCCCATTGCTTTTGCAATCACAGGACCTAATGATTTAAACCCTGCTTTAAAAGCTGACATTGATTTTACTGGGAGTTTACCTACTTTGACTTGTTTAGCATTTAAACCTGTTTTCTTTAAAGCTTTTTCTATACCAACTCCATCTTTTCTTAACTTTTTAAAATCACCGAGTTTTTGATTAACAAGTTTATTATCTATTTTTTGTTGTTTTGAAATTCCTTTAGTACTTCCAAAAGTTTCTTTATTATATTGGGATTGTTCTCTAGCTGCTTCAGCAGCTCCTTCAAAGGGTTTTGAAAAATCTTTAATTCCTAAAAGTTTAGAAAGTTGACCTGCTGCTCCTGCTAAACCACTAAATGATTTAACCCCAAAATTATTACCAATCTCTTCAGATTCTGCATTTATGTTTTCTAAATCTGATTTTAAAGATTGTGCTTGTTTAACTTGCATCCCAATAGAGATAGCAATATCATTATTTACTTTTCCTCCTTCAGTATATAATTTATTTTGTTGAGCTGTAAGTAATTGTATTTTTTTATCTAAATCTGCTTGTAATCCTGTTATTTTAACATTAGTTTTAGATAAACCTAGTTCTTCTTTACTTATAGTAAAAGTTTCTTCGGATATTTTAGAAATGTCCTTAGATAGTTTTTTAATGAGTCTTTGCTCATTAACTTGGAATTTCATTTCTTTTACTTGATCCTCAATAACATTAGCTATATCTTGCTGATCATTTAAATTTTCTGCTGATATTCCTCTTCTTCTTTGGAGAAGCTCTACTAACTCCTCTTCAAAAGACTTAGTTTTTTGGACTTCTGAATTTAAATCTTTTTGATTTTGGACATCTTGTTTACTAGCACTCATTCAATAATGATTTTATTATAAATATTAGAAAATGTTATTTCTTTGATATTTTAGTACTATAGTTAGGAGTTGGTCTTTTTAAACTTTTAGATGTGGGGGGATTAAAACCTTTTTTAGGTATATTTGGTTTACTAGGAGAATTTAAATCTATATTAGTTCCTTTACCTTGAGATGCTTTTTTATTAGCTTCAGCTTCTGCATCATACCATTCTTTTATTTTATTAAATGAAAATTTACGTAACCATATAGGCATATTATAAACAGTATCATAATCATAGCCTCCTTTACCATGAAATACTACTTCATGTATATGATTAAATACTGATGCTCTATAACGTTGGACCTCTTTTAGAGATCCGGCCAAAAAAAACCTAGAGAAATTGGAATTTCAATTTTATCACCATCTTCTGTAGTATAGGTCAAATCAATATTAGGTGAAAGATCTTTAATATAATTTCTTAATGCTCTAGAGTCTTGAGCTAATATTTGATTTTCAACAAATGATTTAATATTTGATTTATCATCATCACCACTAATAGATACAATTTGGTGTTTTAACCTAGTAGTAACTTCACCACCACCTAAATTTTTATATTTATTTAAGGCTTTAAGTTCATTAGCAATTTTATCTTCATCTTTTTCTGTTAAAATTTTGAATTTAATTTCAACTCCTGATTTAGGAAAAGTAAAACTTAATAAACCGTCTTCATCTGTCAAACTTTCATCAAACGGTAAAGAATCTATAGTTGATAAATCAACAGTATAATCTTTATCTTTAATTGTAAACTTATATTCAGAACCATAACCTAATACTCTAGCAGCTAAAAACATTGCATTTTTATCTCCAGTACATACATCTTTAGTATCAAATTTTTTCATAGTTAATGCCTCCATTAACTTTTCTAATACATTTCCTTTAGATATTAAATTTTGATTTGTTAATATATCCTCCTCTTTAGCAGTCATATATTTTATTTCAACTTTTCCGCTACGTAATGGGTGATCTTTAGGATAGATTAGTCCTTTTGATGGTAAATCTACAGTTTCTGTGGGGAATTTAAATTCTTCCATATAAATTTTATTTAGTTATAACTTAATTGTACGTTTATACATATCAATATAAAAAAAAGCTTGACCGAAGCCAAGCTATTTTTAAAAATATGTTGAATTTTTTTAGAAATTCAATACGCAGTAATCCATTCCGATTGTTAAATCGATGTTTTGAGCTTCACCATCAGTGTCCCAGTTCATGTCTGCAAATGATCCATCTTTAATAAATGCACCTTTTATAATCCATTCTGATACTACATCACCTACTGGTCCTAGTACATCAATTGTTAAATCTTTCTTATAGAAATCAGAGTAACCAGCTCTACCTGTTACTGATTCATAATGTAATCTAACCCATTCCATTACTGCCTGAGCACCTGAAGGAGTAATTGGATCAAATAATTGCATTGTGATGTCATTCCATCTCAATTTACCTTTTACTTTTCTATAAGTGTTAATATGATTTAATACTATTTCGTCCTGTGCAAATCCTAATCCACTTATACCTTTAATAATATATGATGGGATACCGTCGACGTACATTACAAACCTATTTGCTACTTTGGGCTCAAAAGCTGTGAAAAATATTTCGTTTGGGTCTAATACTGCCATTTTGTGTTTTTATTTAATTTTTTTATTCAGTTATAAATATTATATTCTCTAATTCTTATGCAGGGAATTCAGCTCCTGTTGGAAGAATGTTGAAATCTAGGTAAATGAATTCTGCCGTTTTAGTAGGTTGTATGTATATAGCACCTCTTAATTCGTTTCTATCAATTACCTCAGGTCCATTATTTGAATCATTCATAACAACTTTAAACGCGTATAAACCTTGTCTTTGTTGTACTGACTCTAGATATGGATTAACTTGTCCTAAAAATACATTTCTGGTAGCTGCTGTATTTTGTTCAAATACTAAATTATCAGATATTTGTGAAATATAATTTTTAAGTGCAATTAACAATCTTCTAACATTTACTCTATCTAAAGCACTTGCTTGAGTTTGTAGAGTTTTCTGTCCAAATACTACAACTCCTCTTCCTGGGAATGTTGCTATTGGATTTACTTTACCTACATATAGAGTATCTCTGTTTGCTTGAGTTAATTTTCTTTCTGCTTGAACTACTTGACCTAATCCACCTCTGTTTATACCTGCTGGTGCGAACCATGCTTCTGCTGTTCTATCATTAGCTGCATAAACTCCTGGGATTAATGTTCCTGCTGGTACCCAAACTCTTTGTGCTGAATCTGGATCTGTTACCATACACCATGGCCAATATGACGCTGCGTATGATGTGTCTTTTGATGCTGCTGTTCCAACAATTGCTGTTATAGATGAATCATATAATTCAAGATCTAATATTACAATATTATCTCCTCTATTTTCAGTATTTGAAACTAAAGAATTTAATGGTGTTGAGAATGCAGATTGAACTAATCCTGGGGCTGATATAATATTATATTTGTAATCATCTTTATTAGCTAATAAATTAATTGCATCCGTGTAATTTCCACCTAATAATCCTTGAGAATCAAGAGCTGAAATTTTATCATAATATAATCCTTTTCCAGTTAATATTGATCCTTGAGCATCTCCAAATGCACCCGATGCTGCTACTGGAATAGAAGCTGTAAATTGTGATTTTGCAGTTCCTGAATTGTCAAAATAATTTGGGGTTTTGTAATGTACTTCTTTTACTCTTAAATATCTTGAAGCGTTTGGATAAGATCCTGTTGTTTGTAAATATGGATCAGCTGTTCCTGCTCCTCTTAATACTTGTGTTTGATCACCAATTATTCTTGAAATGTAATTTGGTGAAGTTGGATCTAATGATACATTATTAAAACTTTCAAGAACTGATTTTGCTCTTGTTGTATCATTACCTTGTCTTACTATTACACTAAATGTACCAGATGAAGTATTTGGTGATGAAATTTCCCATCTTAAATTATCTCTAGTTCCATTTGTTAAAGCACCTTGAGAATTTAAAGCTCCTGCACTATTCATAATAGTACCTTGACCTATTGATTCTAATGTGAAAGCATTTGCATCTGTAATATCAGCATCTACTAATGTAAATGTTAAAGCTGTATCTGCATTACCAATATTTGCTGCAGCTACTGTAAGTACGTCACCTACTGCGTATCCTGATGCTGCTGTATTTGCTACAATAGCTGTTGGAACTGCTGTTAAATCTGCATTTACAATTGTTAATATAAGATCTGTACCACCACTTGTTGTAGCACCTAATGATCCAGATGCTATAATTAATGTATCTCCTGCAACATATCCTGAACCTGTATTTGCTACTGTAGCTGAAGTGATTGATGTAGGGCTTGCTACTATAACTGTAGCTGTACCACCTGTACCAGTACCTGAACCACTTGTTAAAGCTACTGTATAAGAAGCTGCTACCATTCCTGCACCTGGAGTTGATTCTGCTAATACTGCACTTTGGCTAAATTGACCACTACCTGATGATAATGTTACATTAACTTTTAATCCTGATGATGAACCGCCTGTTGCATCTACGTCATCGAATTGTCCTGCTGTTGCTCCTAAAGCACCACCAATTCCAGTTCCTGCATTATATGAACCAAATAAATTAGCTGAAGCTGGTATATCACCGCTTTCTTGATCATTAAATATTGTTGATGAAGTTGCTGCTGTAAATGAACCAGAAGCTACTCTAGTAACAATTAAAGAAGTACCTCCATTTTGGAAATAGTTGTAAGCTGAAATAGATGTTAGGAATGTATATTCACTAGTATCATTTGCTGAACCACTTTCAAAGGTAGTACCAAAATTAGCTTGATACTCACTATAAGTAGTAATAAGCTTTGGAATATTTACTTGACCTTTTACTGTAGGTCCAATTATCGCTGCACCAGCTTGTATCGGTTGAGAAGTTATTTGAGATTGATCATTCTCTCTTGCTAATACTCCCGGGGAAATTAATGTTTCTGCCATGTTGTTTAATTGTTATATTTTGATAATAAATATATGAGCTTTTGTCAAAAATTTAATTATTAGGGGAAAATTCACCAGTATCTAAAGAAATTGTTCCTTTGCCATATTTCTCTTCTAATTCTTTAGCTACTACGAGTTCTTCTTTTCTTAAATCAACTAAACTCACTTTTAATTCTTCTTTTTGAGCTTGAAGTTGCATTATTTGCACCTCTATAGCTCCTGTTGTTTCTACTATTTGGTTAAATTTAATTTTTAAATCACTAACCTTTTTAATTTCTTCTTCTGTTAATTTTGTCATATTATACGTATTAAAACTTATTGTTAAAAACTATTATTATTATTCTGGTTGTTGAGGAATAAGTGTTATTTCAATTGTTCCCCCAACTGATAAACCAGCACCATTAAATGCATGTCCAGTACCATCATTAACTAATCTTACTGAAATTCCTGCTGAAGTTCCGTTATTTGTTAAATAACTAACATCACCACCACCAAATAAGTTAGGTGTTTGATTAACTAGTGTAATTGATCCTGATGGATTTGTTCCTATATTCATAGCTCCTCCACCAACACCCAAACAATGGAAACCAAATACAGCTGTTGATTGTAATTGAGCAATTCTACTTGATGGAGTAGCAAAATCTTCTCCTCTTTCTGCACATAATAAATTTACATTCATCTGGCAAGCATAATTCGTATCGTTTCTTAGCTTAGGTATTGGGTGAAGCCCAGCATCAGCTAATGGGGTATATAAAAATATAGCTTCACTTGTACTTGTAACATTTTTATTTTGAATAAAAAACTTAGCTGTTTGAATTGCATTTACAACATTGTTTTCTAAATCTAAACCATTACCAGCTGCAAAGTAACTTCCTGTTGGTGTAGTTATAGCACTTTGAGCATAAACACTACCACTATAAACATGAAGATCATTTGAAGATGAAACTGCTACTTTTGCATTAGCTGCTGATGTGCCACCTACAGCAAATGCAACCCTAGCTGCTCCACTTGTTGATTCATTAGATACATAAGTATCACCTGCAAAATCAAATCTTGTTTGAGTTGCAGATCTAAAAGCTGTATTAGTACCATCATGAACTTCTAAACCTGTAGATGTTGAAGATCCTGATATATATGCCCCTTCATTAGTAGTTGCAAATCTTCTTACATTATTATAAAATAATTGAACATCAGTATTTTCATTTGCAATTAAAAGAGTTTCATCATTATTCATATTTTTTAATATGAATTGATCTGTTTGCCATTGTGTTTTAGCTCCATCCGCACTTTGTGTAAAGAAAAATGTATCACCATCATTATACATTGCAGCTGATCCTAAAGCACCTACAGCATCATTAAAGTGTAAACTACCTGTTATTTTTGTTGTGTTTGATGTTGACTTTCCTAATTCTGCATTGTTTAATGCGAAAAAATTTCCTGTAAGAATATCCCCAGATGCCGTTATATTATTTCTTACCTCAAGATTTCCAACAATTATTGCACTTTCAGATGCTGTTATACTACTTACATCAATTGAAGTAGCATCTACTTCTCCTGTTACTATAATTCCATTAGTGCTTGTAGCTAATTTAGTAGCTTCATTATATTTTAATATTACATTTCCACCTCCACCAGCTGATGCTGTAAAGTTAGATTGTGAAATTGCTGATACATTATCTGTCAATACTAAATCACCTCCTAAAGATACTTTAGAATTGGCTGTAGTTGATAATGAACCTGATATTGTTATAGCGTAATCACCTACTCCTGTAAATGCATTAAAAGATTGAGATACTTGAGATGCTAAAACAGGTTGCCCTGTTGTTACACCAGCATTTGAAAATGTTAATTTAGACATACTATTCTTTTATTTTATTATAAATATCAATAATTTTTTTCTAATTGACGGTTTGTAGCATCTATTACTATTTGAGATTCAATTGATGTAGTACACTCATAATGTCTATCTGTGTCTTTATGTTCGGGGCACCACTCCCAATCACCCGCGTCTAATTGAACTTTATTAAAACATCCCCCACATTTATCTTTTGGTGCTTCTACCCTTTCACAATCTTCAAACTCACTATAAGCTTCACTAAACCCTGATATCATAACAACAGGTGTTCCTAATCCCCATGCTAACCAACTTAACCCACTTCCTATACCAATAAAAGCTTTAGCATTCATTATATCATTAGCTCTTTCACTTAATGGATAATCTCCTGTTTTATCAATTACACCTTTTAAAGTACCACCTAATTTAGAATCATGCCATTTATCACCTAAAGGTTCTTGAGTAATCATTACTACTTTATAACCTTTATTATTTAAATGATCTATTACATCTTGCCAACCACCTTTACGATTCCAATACTTAGCATGAGATGAACCATGAGGTGCTATACAAACATAATCACTATCAATTGTAGATCCTGTATTTTTAAATGATAATTTAGGTTTAATTTCTTTATTATCTAATCCTAATATATCGTATGAAGCTCCTTGTAATGGGATTTTTCTAAAATCTAAAGGATTTCTATTATAGTTAATTTCTTTATCTTTATTATAATGCCAACCAACCTCATACATAGCATATAAATCAAATATTTCTGTAGCTGGTTCTACAAATTCTATTTCTGGGTATGTGCTTTCAAACCATTTATTATGAAATGTAGAGACTACCAATTTACATTTATGTTTTTTTCTAAATTCTTCAGCATATGGAAACCATGCTAAAGTATCACCTATTGCTTTAGAAGCAAAATGAATATACACTTTTTTATCTTCAGCATTATAAAAATCTTCAAAAACTAATTTATTATTTTCTTTATCTGTTACTTGAATTTTATAATCAACAAAATATTCTTTTCCAGTTTTACACCACATATTATTAGTTATATCTGATTCGTATACAACTGTATTATTTTTTTGATCTATAAACTTTACATTATAATTTTTTTTATTTTTACCTAAAACTTCAAATTTACCCCCCATAATATAATTTGATGAAAAGGTATTTTTAGGTAATTTAAATTTAACTGGTTTTTTAATTAAATTATTATATTCTTTTATTAGAATTTCTTTCATATATTAAATTCTTTATTAAATTGTTTTTTATATCTTAAATCATCTATAAAAGCTTGACCATAAGGTAAAATATTTCCTCTATCAAAATTATGTATTTGTAAATACCACCTCATATTATAATGGTATTGATTGTGAGGTTTTAATTTTGCCCTTTCAGTACCTAATATTTCATTGTTCCAAGGATCTTCATTTGGAAACATAATAGATTTTAAATATTCTACATTCCAAATAGCAGCATTATGAGTTAATAACCACACAGAATCTTGTTGCATTTTAAGTACTCTATTACCTCCAATAAATTTATCTGATGTTTCAAAATCATACCCCCACCAATGTAATTTTTCATGTATACGAAGACAATCTGCTTGTTCATTATCCATAAATTTAATAAATTCAGGCATAATATTTTTAATGGATCTTTCAGGCCACATATCATCACACATTAATAAAACATATTTTGTTTTTATTTTATCTAAAGCATAAATTAACTTATTTGAAAAATCATATTTTGTATAATCTGGTTTGTTAATACTTAAAGGAATAATATTTTTATATTCATAATTAAATTTATTATTATCTGATATAACATATATGTTTAAGTCTAGTCCACTAAGAATTTCCCAACTTAATCCTAAACCTTCCCAACAATTAGAATAACTATCACAAGTTGGAATTAAAACTGATATTTTATTTTTTAAATTCATCATATATTTTAAATAATTCTTTTGTTCTGTTTAACCATGATAATTTCTCTGAAGTTTCTAAACATTGTCTTCTATAAGAATTCCAGTTTTTTAGAATATCTTTTAATCCTCTATCCATTTCAAAAATATCACGAGGTGCTCTCCAACATCCATTTAAATCAACTTCCATTTCCCAATCAGCTATAACAGGTAAACCTGCCGACATAGCTTCTAACATTGTTAAATTAGGATGGCCTGCCTCCAACATTGTGGGGTGGACAAAAATATCATGAGAATGAAATAAATCTAATAATTCTGTGTTTGGTGTATCAAATACTAAATTTAAATTAGGATAATTTAACATCCAAATATGACCATTAAAGAAATTTTTATTATTAGAAGGTCCTGCTATTGTAATTTCTAAATTATTTATCATAGCTAAACCTAATCCATATTCAAATCCTTTTCTATCAAATGTTCTATCACCCCCTAACCCATTATTAGCTAACATTAATAATTTTGGGTTTGATGGTTTTTTATTAAATTTAGGATAAAACTCATTTACATTAACACCATGTGAAAAATAAACACATTTAGGATGGTTATCAAAATATTTAACTAACCAATTAGCTGGCATTAATGATATTAAAGATCCTTCTATTGCTTTTAAATTTTCTCTATATACATGAGAATCTTTACCATAATGTAAAACATGATGATCATGTAGTTGGTAAATATATGGTATACCTCTTTCTTGTAAACCAATAGCTAAATTAGCTACATGACAATGTACAATATCAAAATCATCTAATTTAATATCAGATGCCATTTTATGAGTTGAATCATGACCTAATATAGTTTGATTTACTTCAAATTCCCAAATAATTTTTTCTATCGCTCCCCAATTTTTAGGGGGGATTGATAACCCACAAGCTGGGTCTACATGACATATTTTCATTTTAAAAATGCTATATTATTATATCCTTTTTTATCATCTACCCAAATTTTATACCCATTTGAATGTAAAAAGTCTTCTACTTTTATTTCATTAATATCATTAACTCTTTCATAAATAATAACTTTAGGCTTTGAAATTTTGTTAAAATCTAAAGCCATTATTAACTCATCATCTATACCTTCTACATCAATATGTAACCAATCTAAATTATTAAATTTATTTTCAACTAAAAGTTCATTAATACCTATAGATTCTTTTTCAACTTCTTGTATATTAGAATAAAAATTTAATAAATGTTCTTTATCTACAGAATTAGTATGACCTTCACCATCTAAAGCTTCATAAAATTTTACTTTACCTCCTTTTGGAGTAATTAATTTATTTAATAAAGTAACATTTTGATCATTATAATTTTGTTTTAATTTTAAAAATGGATCAGTAGATGCTTCAACTAATAATACTTTAGAAAAAAGTTGACGGTGATATAAATGAACCCATTCTCCTGTTGACCCATCATTTGTTCCTATAGCAACACCTTTAGTATTTAAATTTGAAGCACACCATAAATCAAATGCTATTTCTGATTGAGTTCCATGTTCTAAACTATTCCATTGAACTTTACCAACTTCAACTCCTTTAGATGTAGATATTTTTAAAGTACAACCATCAAACCAATTATGCCAACATTTTCTACCTGGGATTAAATCAACTTCATATAATTTATTATCACCATGAGTTCTAAAAATTTCAACTTTTAAAGGTAAATTATCTTCTGGAAAAAAGAATTTGATATTATCTTTTACTGCTACTTCTATTGTAGTTGATGAGCGCAATTGTGCTTGTGCACCTGTAACCTTTATGTCAATAAATTTATTCATTATATTTTTAAATCTCCTTTAATATTAGTTTTACTAATTTTTTTATCTATTAAACTGTACCCCTTTGCTTGAAATACTAAAGGTTCTTTAAAAAATCCTTTGGGTTCATCTCTAAAGTTGTTAGTTACCCATAAATCAAAAGCATCCCATTTTGAATTATTAATCCTATCGTGTACATTATCAATTTTATTACCTCTAATTATATAAGCATGAGCATCTGTAAACATGCCAGCATCAATATGAGTTTCATATTCATGAAATATTTCATAATTGTGGGCAAAACTAAAGAATGTATAATCTTTTTCTTTTGAAATTTTTATTGCTTCATTTAATTTATTAACAAATTCATTATGGTCTTTTAATAATAAAGCATCACATTCAAAAAATAAATAAACAGTATTATTATCTTTAGGACATGATAATATAGCATCTGTATGTGCTTTAAAACACCCATAATGTCCAGGAGCTAATTTATAATAACCAGGTTCCATCTGAACATCATTTGGTCTATTACAATTTTGTGTTGGTGGTAAATCAGTATAAGGAGTATTAATTACAGATGTATATTCTATATTATCGTATTCTCCTAGTTTGCTGATAGATTCAATTGAACGTATCTCTCTTTCTTCTTCTGGGTGTGTTAATAAATGTACGATTTTAATTTTTGGATAAGATTCATAATTAATTCTATCACCTTTCCAATTAAACATACCATTATTAGGCATTATATTTAAAAAATAATCTTTATTTAAATTAAATTTATGATATTTTACACTTTCTCCTGTATTAGTATCTTTTACATCAAATATGACTGTAATGTTGTCATTTAAATCATATTTTACTAAATCCCAAAATTGATATTTACCCCTAACTTCTAATGTTCTATCAATAATAAGTTCTTTATTTTTTTCTACAGTATAATGAATATTTTTACTTTCTTTAGCATTTGATATTGTTATCCAAGGACAAAAATGATTCTCTACATCTGTAGGTAGTATAGTATAATATTCAACCATCGAATAATCTTCAAACTCAAAATATTTTTCAGCATCAGATTCAAATTTTTCTTTAGGTTCAATATAATTATTAGTATTATTTTTAAATATATGATAATATAAATTTTCTATACCATTAGATTCAGCACCATGCTTACTCATAAGATTATTATATTGATCTTCTGTTTCTATAAAATGACAATTATTTAAAATTGCTTCTGGTCTTGCCGCAAAAAAGTATGTATAATAACATTTACCTTCTTGTGCTTTAAATTCACCAAAGAAAGTATCATGTTTATTTAATTTTTTAGATATATAATCTATGTAACTACTATCTTTAAGAATATAATCAAAATTAATATAATATAATTTTTTAATATCTAACCCTTTAGCAAATGTAGCTGGGTTGTAAAATGAAGTATAACAAGCAGGACCATGGTATCTATCATTGTCTTCACCTCTTAAATTAACATAAGTATCATATAAATTATTACTTGCTGTATATCCAGAGTAAAATGTATGTTTAGTTAATAAATTATTTTTTTCATAAAATACATAATCAACCATATCTTGTAATTCTTTAGGTACAGGACAATGTGCTGATATTATAATTTTTCTATTGCTATTTTTTCTTAATGATTTAATACACTCTATTGTAGTATCTACTACTGCTTGAGTTTTAGGGTAAGTACAAATTACATATGCTTCTTCTTCTTCTTTAAGAATATTAATATCATTAAAGTGTTCTTTAATCCTTAAAATATTTTTATCAAAACTATTAAAATCTAAATAATTAATAGAATCATAACTATCAAAATAATTTTGATAAACCTCTAAATTATATAATAGTTGTGGAATTTGATATGATAAAGCTTCTCTAATAACTAAGGGCATTGTTTCTTTATCATTTTTACTTCCTCTAGATGTAAATAAAAATAAATCCATTGATTGGTAAAAATTATCTACATCTGTTCTTTCATTCCACCATGTAACATTATTTGGTTTATCTTTCATTAATGGCTCCCAATACCATTTAAAATTTTCTGCTTGATTTCCTACACTATGAAACTCATACTCAGGTAAAGCTCTAGCATATTCAAAAAATTCTTTTTGATTTTTACGTGATGTGAATAAACCAATATGTAAAATATGTTTTTTAGTAGGATCTAAATTTAAGCGTTTTAAAGCAATTTCTCTATCAGGTCTAGGAATATATTCAATAGGATATTCAACTAGTATTTTAGGTATATCTATGTTCTTATATTGCTCTATTTGCCAATTAGATACAAACATAAATTTATCTGGAAAATATAATTTATTATCAGTATTCATTGAAGAATCATGTGATGTTTCAACTAAAAAATAATTTCTATTTACATTATATAATTTTTGAGCTATATCATCATCCATAAAATATTCAGGAATTTCTTCTAAATGAATAATATCAGGATTAATTTTTCGAATTATAGTAAATAATTTACTTTTATCTTCATAAAGTGTATAAAAATTTTTCTTTGGAAGTAATTTTTGAATTTTATTTTTAGTTACTACTAGTTTACCTCCAGTACAGTCTGTCCATTCAATTAAATAAATTTCAAATTCACCTTTTAAAAGTTCTATCTTTTTTGTTAAATATTGGGGAAGTCCCCCTGTAGATAGGTGGGGTGCAATAAATAAGAGTTTTTGCATGTAACTATTAATTTTATAAAACTATGTAATAATATAATGATAGTTTTGCTATCATCCAAATTATAAATATAATATTATGAAACTCCTATTACGTTTGCGATATTAGCTGTTGCTACCCCTACAACGTTGCTTATTTTTGCTGCTGTAACAGTATTAACTTGATTGCCATAACCTGCATCCGCATGTGTTAATTGAATTTGAATTCTATTAGTTCCAGAAGTTAAAAAATTAACTCCTAGATAAAAATCTTCTCCAGGTTCATCTTCATCAACATCTTTATCATTTCTAAAAACAACATTAAGATAATTAACATCATTTATATTTGAAACAGCTGTAGCATTACAAGAAAAAGATCGCAATTGATTAGTCCCCCAATTTAACTCACCATAATCAGCTGATGAATATAAAGTTGAAGTTACGGCTGGAAAATCATCTGATGACAATGTTGAGCCATTATTACCAAAAGCCGTACTTTTATACATTCTAATATTACCTCCATTAGTTCCGCTTGAATATACTTTAACTGTAGCCGCTGTAACTGTAGTGGTAACAGCACTTGTATCAAAATAAGCATAAGCTCGAGAAACAAAAAATTGACCACCTCCTCTACCTTCTACAAACCCTGCTCTAACACCTAATGAGTTTGAGGAGTTAGAAGAAACAGTTCCTGAATCCGCTGCTACTGCTTCATCCCACTCTTCGTTTTGAGCTTGAATAAATCCTCTTCCAGTAAGTCCTGTTGTTGCGTATATAGTAGTTGTTGCCATTTAAAACTGTTTTTTGGGCAAATAATATTGTGTGTGGTTAAAATATGTGTTTGATGGAGGAGTTATATTGTGGATATCATATGTTACCTCAGGTATATTATAATAATTATCTGATCCTGTCATTGAATTCCACCAAGTAGCTTTTCCTCCTACTTTTATTAATGATGATAATGAAGATGAAAAATATTTCATATTCTTATCTCCATAAGTATCCATAAATAAACCATCATAAGTACTTAAAGTATCTTTTACACCATACCAATCACCTTCTACTATAGTTACATTAGATTTATCAGCAGCCCATGCTTGAGCTTTTGGAATCATATCTGGGTGGTTTTCTATAATAGTATGTGAATTAATTGTATGTGATTGAATATAATTAGCTGATATACCCATTCCAAATCCAATTTCAAGTATATCACCTCCTCCTTCACATATATAAGCTGCTGAAGCTGACATTAGAGGATTTTCCCAATCCATCATAACTTCAAATTCATTATTTTCTACGTCAGCAAATATTATTTTATCTTCACTAAATGTTAAACTTTGAGATATATAAGACATATTTTATGAATTTAATACATATGTTTTATCTGGATCAAACCAAATTTGACCTGCTACATCAGTTACTTGTCCTATTATTCTTACATAATCACCAGCTGATGTTGGAGCTGTTGCTGTTGGGATACCGTTATCACCTACATATAAAGTATCACCTGTACCTAATTCTCCAAAATTTTCTTCGGCAAATACTATACCTCTAACAAACATACCATTAGTAGAAGCACTAGCACCCATAGCAATTGCTAATGTTCCTGTTGCTTGGTTAGAAGAATCTTTATCTGCTGTTCTCCATATACCATCTTGTCCTAAACAATATATGAGATATGTAGTATTATTAGCTAATTGTGATCCAAAAGTAACTTCATCACCACTAAAACCATCTGTATTTCTTTCTGGATATACTAAATTTCCTGCACCTAAATCAAGTGATAAAGTTCTACTTTGGTCTAATGTAGCACTTGCGGCACCTGCTATTCTTAAAGGAGCTGTAGTTGTTATTGTAATTGAAGATCCTGAACCACCTATTACACCTGAAGATCCAGCTGTTCCTGAAGTACCTGAAGTACCTGATCCACCTGATCCACCTGGTGAACCTCCATTACCTGCTGAACCATTTGATCCTGAAGTACCTGATACAGCACTTGCACCTGATCCACCAACTGCTCCATTATTACCAGTTGAACCACTTGATCCTGAAGTACCTGATCCTTTACTTGCTCCTGATCCACCTGTAGCACCTGTTGAACCTGAAGATCCTGTTGAACCTGAAGTACCTGATAGTCTACTTGCACCTGCTCCTCCTGTATTACCATTAGATCCTGTTGAACCTGAAGATCCACTTGTTCCTGATCCTGCACTTTGACCTGATCCACCACCATTACCTGAAGAACCTGTTGTACCGTCTGCTCCTGAAGATCCTGCTGAACCTGCTGTTCCACTTAATCCTGAAGCACCTGCTACACCATTTGAACCTGAAGATCCACTTGTTCCTGATAATTTACTTGCTCCTGCTCCACCTGTATTACCACTAGATCCTGTTGAACCTGATGAACCTGAAGTACCTGATAGTCTACTTGCACCTGCTCCTCCTGTATTACCATTTGAACCATTTGAACCTGAAGTACCTGATTGGCCACTTTGTGCTGAAGCACCATTATTACCTGTGTCACCACTTGAACCATTAGATCCTGAAGATCCACTTGTTCCTGATAATCTACTTGCACCTGCTCCTCCTGTATTACCATTTGAACCATTTGTACCTGATGAACCTGAAGTATTTGATGATTTACTTGCACCTGCTCCACCTGTAGCACCTGTTGATCCATTTGTACCACTAGATCCTGAAGTATTTGAAGAGGCACTAGCACCAGTTGCACCTGTTATACCTGAAGATCCTGCTGAACCTGAAGATCCTGATGTATTAGATGCTCTACTTGCACCTGCTGCTCCTGTGTTACCACTTGAACCATTTGATCCTGAAGTACCTGATTGGCCACTTTGTCCTGAATTACCAGTATTACCTGTATTACCATTTGAACCATTTGAACCTGATGTTCCTGATTGACCACTTTGTGCTGAAGAACCTGTACCACCTGTGTTACCGTTTGAACCTGTTGTTCCTGTTGAACCTGAAGTACCTGATCCTGCACTTTGACCTGATCCTCCAGAATCACCACTTGAACCTGTAGTTCCATCTGCTCCTGAAGATCCTGCTGAACCTGCTGTTCCACTTAATCCTGAAGCACCTGCATTACCATTTGAACCATTTGAACCATTAGTACCTGATTGTCCACTTTGACCACTAGCACCTGTAGCACCTGCTGCTCCATTTGAACCATTTGAACCTGAAGTTCCTGATTCACCACTTACGGCTGAAGCACCTGCATTACCCGCAACACCATTTGAACCATTTGTACCACTAGATCCTGAAGTGTTTGATGATCTACTTGCTCCTGCTCCACCTGTAGCACCTGTTGAACCTGAAGTTCCTGTTGAACCTGAAGTTCCTGATGCCCTACTTGCACCTGATCCTCCTGTATTACCATTTGAACCGTTTGAACCCGAAGATCCAGAAGTACCTGATCCTGCACTTTGACCTGATCCTCCAGAATTACCACTTGAACCTGTAGTTCCATCTCCTCCTGAAGATCCTGCTGAACCTGCTGTTCCACTTAATCCTGAAGCACCTGCTACTCCATTTGAACCATTTGAACCATTAGTACCTGATTGTCCACTTTGACCGCCAGCACCTGTAGCACCTGCTGCTCCATTTGAACCATTTGAACCTGAAGTTCCTGATTCACCACTTACTGCTGAAGCACCTGCTGCACCAGCGTTACCATTTGAACCATTTGTTCCACTAGATCCTGAAGTATTTGATGATTTACTTGCACCTGCCCCACCTGTAGCACCTGTTGAACCTGAAGATCCTGTTGAACCTGAAGTACCTGATGCTCTACTTGCACCTGCTCCACCTGTGTTACCGTTTGAACCATTTGATCCTGATGAACCTGAAGTTCCTGATCCTGCACTTTGACCTGATCCTCCAGAATTACCTGAAGAACCTGTTGTACCATCAGCACCTGAAGATCCTGCCGAACCTGCTGTTCCACTTAATCCTGAAGCACCTGCTACTCCACTTGAACCGTTTGAACCATTTGTTCCTGAACCACCACTTTGTCCTGAAGAACCTGAAGTACCACTACCTCCTGAATCACCTGACGAACCATTTGTTCCACTAGATCCTGAAGTATTTGAAGATGCACTTTGACCTGCTGCACCGGCATTACCAGTTGAACCATTTGATCCTGATGAACCACTTGTAGCTGATGATTTACTTGCACCTGCTGCACCAGTATTACCATTTGAACCATTTGAACCTGAAGATCCAGAAGTACCTGATCCTGCACTTTGACCTGATCCACCAGCATTACCTGAAGAACCTGTTGTTCCATCTGCCCCACTTGATCCTGATGAACCTGCTGTTCCACTTAATCCTGAAGCTCCTGCTACACCTGAAGATCCGTTTGAACCATTTGTACCTGAACCACCACTTAAACCTGAAGATCCTGAAGTACCACTTCCACCTGAATCACCAGATGAGCCATTTGTTCCTGATGAACCACTAGTTGCAGAACCTGCACTTTGACCTGCATTACCTGTATTACCTGAGGAACCATTTGAACCTGAAGATCCTGATGTTTGACTACTTCCTGATGACCCTGTTGTTCCTGATGCTTTACTTAAACCACTTGATCCCGTTGAACCCGAAGTTGCACTTTCCCCACTTGATCCTGTTGTTCCATCTGCACCACTTTGTCCTGATGAACCAGCTGTTCCACTTAATCCTGAAGCACCTGCTACACCTGAAGATCCATTTGAACCGTTTGTACCTGAACCACCACTCTGTCCTGAAGAACCTGAAGTACCACTTCCACCTGAATCACCTGACGAACCATTTGTTCCTGAAGATCCTGAAGTGTTTGAAGATGCACTTTGACCAGCATTACCTGTGTTACCTGAAGAACCGTTTGAACCTGAAGATCCTGATGTTTGACTACTTCCTGAAGATCCTACTGTTCCTGAACCTCCACTAGCACCTGAAGAACCAGTTGAACCTGAAGTTGCACTTTCCCCACTTGATCCTGTTGTTCCATCTGCACCACTTTGTCCTGATGAACCCGCAGTTCCACTTAATCCTGAAGCACCATCTACTCCACTAGATCCAGCTGAACCATTTGTACCTGAACCACCACTTAAACCTGAAGAACCTGAAGTACCACTTCCACCCGAATCACCTGATGAACCATTTGTACCACTAGATCCTGAAGTGTTTGAAGAAGCACTTTGACCCGCATTACCTGTGTTACCTGAAGATCCGTTTGAACCCGAAGATCCTGATGTTTTACTTTCACCTGAAGATCCTACTGTTCCTGAACCTCCACTGGCACCTGAAGAACCAGTTGAACCTGAAGTTGCACTTGCTCCTGAAGAACCTGTAGTTCCATCTCTTCCTGAAGAACCTGACGAACCTGCTGTTCCACTTAATCCTGAAGCACCTGCTACTCCACTAGATCCAGCTGAACCATTTGTACCTGATTGTCCACTTAAACCTGAAGATCCTGAAGTACCGCTTCCACCTGAATCACCAGATGAACCATTTGTTCCTGAAGATCCTGAAGTGTTTGAAGATGCACTTTGACCTGCTGCACCCGTATTACCTGAAGATCCGTTTGAACCCGAAGATCCTGATGTTTTACTTTCACCTGATGAACCTACTGTACCACTGCCTCCACTGGCACCTGAAGAACCAGTTGAACCTGAAGTTGCACTATCTCCTGAAGAACCAGTAGTACCATCTGCACCACTTGATCCTGATGAACCTGCAGTTCCACTATTACCTGAAGCTCCTGCTACACCTGAAGATCCAGCTGAACCATTTGTTCCTGATTGTCCACTTTGTCCTGAAGAACCTGAAGTACCGCTTCCACCTGAGTCACCTGATGAACCATTTGTTCCTGAAGATCCTGAAGTATTTGAAGAAGCACTTTGACCTGCTGCACCTGTATTACCTGAAGATCCACTCGAACCTGATGACCCTGCTGTTCCTGATGCTTTACTTAAACCACTTGAACCTGCTGTTCCTGATGCTTTACTTAAACCACTTGATCCTGTTGAACCCGAAGTTGCACTTTCACCTGATGAACCTGTTGTCCCATCAGCTCCTGAAGAACCTGATGAACCTGCTGTTCCACTATTCCCTGCTACACCTGATACTCCACTAGATCCAGCTGAACCATTTGTACCAGATTGTCCACTTAAACCTGAAGAACCTGATGTTCCACTACCTCCTGAATCACCTGAAGAACCATTTGTACCACTAGATCCTGAAGTATTTGAAGATGCACTTTGACCTGCTGCACCCGTATTACCTGAAGAACCGTTTGAACCCGAAGATCCTGATGTTTGACTACTTCCTGAAGATCCTACTGTTCCTGAACCACCACTGGCACCTGAAGAACCAGTTGAACCTGAAGTTGCACTATCTCCTGAAGAACCAGTAGTACCATCTGCGCCACTTGATCCTGATGAACCTGCTGTTCCACTTAATCCTGAAGCAGCTGATACACCACTTGAACCTTGTGAACCTGAAGTTGCACTTGCTCCCGAAGAGCCTGCTGTTCCACTACCACCTGAATCACCTGATGAACCTACAGAACCTGAAGTTCCTGAAGAACCTGAAGTTGCACTTGCTCCTGCTTCTCCTGCATTACCACTTGAACCATTTGAACCTGATGAACCAGCTGTTGCTGATGCACCTGAAGATCCTACTGTACCACTTCCACCACTTGAACCATTTGTACCTGAAGATCCAGAAGTTTTACTTTCTCCACTTGAACCTGTAGTACCATCATCTCCTGAAGAACCTGATGAACCATTAGTTCCACTTAATCCTGAGACACCAGCTAAACCTGATGAACCTGAAGTTCCATTATCTCCTGAAGAACCATTTGAACCACTTGTACCTGCTGAGCCTGAAGTTCCACTTCCTCCACTTTCTCCACTTGAGCCTGTTGTTCCATCAGCTCCTGAAGAACCTGATGAACCTGCTGTTGCTGCTAAACCTGATGCTCCTGCTACACCACTAGATCCCGTAGATCCTGAAGTTGCACTTGCTCCTGAAGATCCTACTGTTCCTGAACCACCACTTAAACCTGAAGATCCTGTAGATCCTGAAGTTGCACTTTCTCCACTTGAACCTGTTGTACCATCGTCTCCTGATGATCCAGAAGAGCCATTAGTACCACTTAAACCACTTACACCTGCAAGACCTGATGAACCTGAAGTACCATCATTACCTGAAGAACCGTTTGAACCACTTGTACCTGCTGAGCCTGAAGTATTTGCTTGACCTGATAAACCTGCTGAGCCTGTTGTTCCATCAGCTCCTGAAGAACCTGATGAACCTGCTGTTGCTGCTAAACCTGACGCTCCTGCCACACCACTTGAACCTTGTGAACCTGATGTCGCGCTTAAACCACTTGAACCTACAGTACCACTACCACCTGATGAACCACTTGATCCTGCTGAACCTGAAGTTTTACTTTCTCCACTTGAACCCGTTGTACCATCATCTCCTGAAGAACCTGATGAACCATTAGTACCACTTAAACCACTTGCACCTGCAAGACCTGATGAACCATTAGTTCCATTTCCACCTGAAGATCCATTTGTACCTGAAGATCCTGAAGTTTTACTTTCACCTGAAGAACCCGTAGTTCCATCTGCACCTGATGATCCTGATGAACCTGCTGTTCCTGCTAAACCTGAAGCACCTGCTACTCCACTTGAACCTTGTGAACCTGAAGTTGCACTTAAACCACTTGAACCTACTGTTCCTGATTCACCTGAAGATCCACTTGTACCTGCTGAACCTGAAGTTTTACTTTCACCTGATGATCCTGTTGTTCCATCATCACCTGATGAACCTGATGAACCATTAGTTCCACTTAATCCTGAAACACCAGCTAAACCTGATGAACCTGAAGTTCCATCTGCTCCTGAAGAACCTGCTGAACCTGTTGTCCCACTTGAACCTGAAGTTCCACTTGAACCCGAAGTTCCACTTTCTCCACTTGAACCTGTAGTACCATCGTCACCTGATGATCCTGAAGAACCATTAGTTCCACTTAAACCACTTACACCTGCAAGACCTGAAGATCCATTAGTACCAGTCGCTCCTGATGAACCTGATGAACCACTTGTTCCTGATACACCAGCAGAACCATTTGAACCTGCTACACCACTTGTACCTGATGATACTTCAACATATCCTATTTTACCAGATCCTGTTGCATATGTTAATACAAAAGGAAAATCTTGTATTGGTGCTGATTCTATTTTAAAATCATCTCCTGTTCCACTTATATCAAAAGTACTACTACCTGTTACTGCAAACCCTCCAGCTACTCCTCCAACTGATCCTGTAATCTGAGCTGATCCTGAAAATGGGAAACCTTGTCCACTACCTCCAGCACTATCACTTAATGTTCTACCAACATATTGATAAACTGAACATTTTACTGTATCACCTGTAGTAGGTGCTACATCTGCATCCACAAACTGTATTACACCTGTTTTATAATCAAACTGATAATTTGATGGGTTTTGTTTAGTACCATTTACTCTAATAGTTACATTATAACCTGGTGTTAAATCTTCTGTATCAGCATTTGTTAAAGATGGATCCGAATATTTTGGAGAAATAAAACTACCTTGTTGACCTGCTTGTATAATTTGAGGTGTTACTGCAGTTGCTGGGTTATGTCCTGATGCTGATATTAAAAAGAATACTTCTGTTTTTGAACCATTAACAACATTTGAGGGTGTTAATTGTTCTTGATAATAATATCTTAATAAATTAGCACTACCAGATAACACATATTCTCCATTTTGAGTACTCCCTGAGTATGGTAAACCTGTAGTTGGGATAGCTGCTTGGTCAATATAAACTTCAGATGCATTGATGTCAAGTACACTTGTGAATGCTTCTTGAGCATCCGAACTTTGTTCCATCGTATACCTCCTACTCGCAAGTAACCTATTTGATTTTTTAGTTTTATCTAATGCCATCCTTTATTTTATGCAATTGTTATATTTATACTTGTTATTGGTGTTGGATCATTTTTATATCTTATTATAACTATAAAGTCTTGATCTGAAGCATCTAAAACCATACCATCTCCATTTCTCATTGGCATGTTATAATTATTTCCACTTATACTACCACCAACATTACCATATAAAGCAATGTTAGATGTAAATGGGTTAATAAAACCATCATTAGCTTGGCTAGCAATAATAAGGTTATCTGTAGTTGCAGTTGGGTCATATATTCTTGGTGGAGTATAATTTCCGGTTCCTGAACTTTTAAATATTATTGCTGCTGATATACCATTCGATGTTGAATTCCAAGCTTGTAAAGTAGTACCTAAACTCATTGTTACACTTCCTGCTCCTGTATTTAAATTTCTTTGAAATGCTCTAGCATAATAAATATAATCTCCTGATGATGGGTTTGCTGGAGACCAATACCCAAATGAACCACCGGCTTCAACTAAATAGCCAGGTTTTACTTGTAATTCTAAAGGATCTAAAATATATTCATCATATGTAGATGTAGTAAATTTATCACCACCAGCATATGTTCCTACAAGTAAGTTATTATTAATTTTTATTCTATTATCTTCTCCCGAGAAATTTTCTGTCCATGAAGTTGTTCCAACTAATGCACTTCCGTCATATCCTTGAGCTCTACCATAATAAGCCATTGAACCTGATGCTACTAAAGCTCCATATGTCCCGGGTTTAAAGAACTCATATGTATTTGTATTTGTATTTATATCAACTCCATTTCTTCTTCTACACCTATCTTCTGTAGTAAATGTTGTTGGGTTAATTGTAGCTTGTCCTATATTAGTTGTACCTGTAGTACCAGCATCTACTACTAAACTACCTCCTAATTTTACTAAATCATTTTCTGTTGGGACAGTTCCAATTACTCTAGCAGTTGTTCCTGTAGAATCAAATATAAAATTAGATGTTTGAACTGAACCACCATTTGTACTTCCTAAATCAACACCACCTGCTCCATTATTAATTACTAATATTCCATTAGATTCAAATATTCTTGCAAATGTAGTACTTGATGCAAACATTGGATCAAATGCATTTGTTATTGAAGCTGAAGATTCCCAAGTTGCTCCTCTTAAATAAGCAGCACCTGATAATGATCTTGATGTTGCTGTTAATGATTGACTACCAAAATACCCTATAGCTGGTGTGTTTGTTGATATGCCACTATTAATTGCTGTTGTTGGGGCATAAAATATTTCTTCATTTTGAGCAAAGAAATCTGAATAATTAGATGAACCTGATTGTACAGCAACTGAAGATGAAAAATAATAATAACCTGATGAAGTTACATTACCTAAACCAACACCACCATTATATAATAATTGATCAAAAATACTTACAAATTTACCATCTTGATAAGCATCAGGGATTAAAGCATTACCAGTTGCAATATTTCCTATAGTTAAACCATTTGCTGTTCCTGGTCCTGTTTTTGATAAAAGATGAACAGAGGTTGAGGTTGCTGTAACTGGACTTTTTGCTGAGTTATTATAAAATATATATTGATCTGATCCTGATACATTAAATGCTTGTCCTATATTTCCTAAACCAAACAGTTGAGTATCTACTGATGAAGAAACAATTGTTGAACCTCCTGCTACTGATGAATATTCTTTTTTAAATGATGAATTATTGTAAATTGGGCTAATTCCACTAAATATAGTTGAACCTGGAGTTGCAAATCCTTTTGAATTTAAATAATTAATTACGTCGTTAGTACTTGATTGAGGCACACGTCCGCTAGGTGCTGTTCCAGTACCATTATTGGATGTAGATACGCCTAAACTCGCGTAAGTACGTGTATTTGGGGCTGCGTCTGGTGCAGAGGCACTTAATAAACCTGCCATAAACCTTACTATTTCTGCTGTGTCTGTATTATGGTCAAAATTATTAAAATATGAGCCATCTAAATCTGTTTTCCATGCTTTTGATGTAGGAACTCCTACATTATCTGTATAATGCCATACTGATTCACTTACAGTTAAAGCATATTTAGCTGTTCCCCCTCCTGTTCCTGCATTTGAAGCTGTTATATTAGCTCCTGTTGTTGTAAATGGTGATTGTTGTATTGTACTTCCTGTTACTTGTAATGAAGAAGTAGTACCAAAAATAGTACCTGTTACAACATTAAATATTCCATCTGTAGTAGCACCACCACCACTTCCATATGAACCTGTATAATAAACTAATCCTGTAGATTCATCTCTTACTAATACTCCATATGATTGCCCTGGATTTTCAGATGCACTAATATTTAATAAACCAGAAGCACTTATAGAACCTGTAATAAAAATACCTGAACCTGTAGTTCTAAATTTTTCAGAACCACTAAAATATAATTGAACTACACCAGCAAGTGAATCTGCTGTTACTCCTCCTTTAGTTCCTCTAAAATAATTACCACCAAGATTATCTTCTAATACAAGTGAATTTGCTGCTCTTAAAAATAAAAATCCTTGCCCTTGATCCTCTATGTAACTATTACTACTATCATGATAAATTTTTAAATCACCAC
>Ga0209535_1000076_pt1 | contig 57269 bp, 79 predicted proteins | sample LinPmetageLP28_FD_184041 | JGI IMG/M metagenome (GOLD analysis project Ga0209535, IMG submission 184041) | Marine viral communities from the Pacific Ocean - LP-28 (SPAdes) (version 2) | ecosystem: Environmental > Aquatic > Marine > Oceanic | place: Pacific Ocean | collected 2009-08-22 | reverse complement strand
CCGTAGGAATATAATGCACGACTTGTGCGAACACGCTCACAAAATTCGTCTGTGATGACGTAACCTGTAGCTACACCTAAAATATTATTTTGAACACTTCCGCCAATTCCAATTTTGCAAATATCAGAATTTGAGTTGAGGACAGTCGGTGCGTTCGCTGTAGCAGGTGCATTGTTTAAAACTGTTGACGACACGGTATTTGTATTTGCTCTTGAGTCTGTAACGATAGCTACAGTGGTGAATAAAAGTAATATGATTGCAAGTTGCTTCACTAACATCTCCATCTTTTTCTAGCTTGCCTTAACCTTGAGTTAGGATCTTTAGCAGCTTTGGGAAATTTTTTCATTTGTCCTGCACTTCTAGCACAGAAAGATTTTCTTCTTTTAGCAGCTTTACTACCGGGTTTGACTTTACCTGTGACTGCTGTTTTTAATTTGGAACCTGGGTTATCAGCTCTATATTTCTTAACGCCCGCTTTAGTCATCCCCGCCCCACTTTTGGTGGAGCGGAAATATTTTTTAGTTTTTGGCGGCTGTTTGTCTGCCATTATCCAAAGATGCAAGTCAATGAAGTTACATTAGTTAATGTAGCATGAATCACATTTTGAAATCTCATACCTGTATCACCTATGTAAGTTTCAATCACCGCTGTAGCAGAAGCAGGAGTATCAATGTCTAACAAAGTTGCTCCAGTGCTACTATCTTTTAAAACGATGCTTCCTGCAGTTCCACCACAGACAGCATGAATAGCAATCAGTCTTGCAGGGCCTGACCCTACGTTTCCTGTAGCCGTTACTTTAGCCGATCTATAGTTAATCATTTATTAACTCCTTACTGGCTATCAAAAGGTGTAGCGATAGATCCTGTTGCGTTAAGCAATCCTTCAACGTAGTAAAGATTAGCTGCTACTGCTGTGAACTTAACATATGTGCCTTTTAATCCACCTGTAGTTGCAACTGATGCACCTGCTTCACCATTGAGATTCATCTCATTGTTTGCTGTAGCGGGTACAAATTGTTTACCTGATACGGAAGCATCAATTCCAAGTGTTACCATTCCAACAAACTTATCGGCTGTGTTTTTTGTTTGAATTGTACCTGTGAAATCATCTATGAAAAGAATTTCAAAAGTGGTTCCGATTGTGCTTGGATTGTTTGGATCGCTACCAGGGCCTGCTGTTGATGCATCTGCTCCTGTTACGATTGCAGGTATTGTGATCGCTGTTGGTGTTCCTGCAGGATCAAATGTTAATAGTCTACCCGCATGATCTTTTACAGTTAAATCTGTCGCTAAAGTTAAAGCAGGTACTGCTCCTGGACCAATTGCCTGAAAGCCATTTCTGGATCTGACTGGACCATCAAATGTAGTGTTTGCCATATTAAACCTCCTTGGTTATATAGACCGATTACACAATCTCTATATAAGTCTGTCTAGCTCAGTTTGTGTAATCTATTTTGCTAGAGTTTAAATATGGCATAAAAAAAGGGCGCAGTCAAAGACATACGCCCCTTTAATATTAATTATAACGGTTAAGTTCTATGCACCAGAAGTACCGAAAACACATCTAGGATCTGAGAAACCAAATGAGTATCTCTCTCTAGCTTTGTATCTTACGTTACCTGTATCAAAATCACCTTCCATAGAAGTTCTGATTGGTGAACGATTAAACATTTTGAAACCGTTCGGTACATCAGTTTTGATATAGAATGCATTGATGTCATTTAAGAAATGGTTAACTACATAACCTTCTGGGATCATACCCATATTTCTTATAGCATTAATGTCATTATCAGCTGTGCTTGTTCTTAATGCAGAAGCCATTAGTCTGTCAGCAGTAAACTGTAATTCTTTTGGAATTATAAGTTTTCTACCTTGAGCGGCTATCTTTAATCCACGCTCGTCTACGAATGCAGCGATGTCAATTAAGGATTGCTCTAATGAAGTTTCATTAAGATCAGCGTCTGTTGCAAGTCTGTTTGAGAACACACCGCCTTGGGCTAATGGATGTTGTGTATTAATAAGTGACACACCATCACCACCTGGGTTAGTTCCCGCGGCACCTGCACCTGCGAAAGCTGAGTTTAAAACATCCATGGCTTTAACTTGTTTTGTGTTTGCCATTGATCTTGCAAGAGCTCTTGTGTATCTAGCAGCAAGTCTATCGTAGAGGTTATCTTCGATAGCTTCTTCTGTGATTGCGAAAGCTAATGCAACTGTTTCATGTGTGTAACGAGCTGTGAACGCTTCGGTTGCTGTATCAAAAGATACTCCGGCACCTTCTGCTTTAGTTGGTGCTGAACCGAAACCGGCTAACATTACTTCTTCTTCGAATGCACGATCTGATGTTTCCTCGTCGAAAACTTGAGCGTGTTCATTCTCGTACCTTCCGTACTCCAAGCCAAACAGTGCGTTTAGACCTGGCTCCAACTCTTTAACGAGTTGACTTCTTGATATAGCCATAGTCTATACTCCTGTGCTATCTCTATACTGGTGTAAGTTAATTCTAACAAGAATGTTAGCGTTAGCTGCAGTATAGTCACTGTTATCAGGATCTGTTGAAAGATCATAAACAGCGAGGTTAGAGCCGTTACTGGTTGCGAAGCTACCACCATCTAATGATACGCCTGAAATACCTGATTTGGTAGATCCTGCAGCATATGTTGCGATGTTAGCAGTTGAACCCACTTGTGCTCGTCCACCGTTTGTATCATCCACTTTGATAGCGAATATTACATCCGGGTCACTAATGACGTTTGCAACGATATCACTCGCTACAATGCCACCAGGGTAATGGTTTGAGAAAGTTGGTTTTGATGTAGTTGGATCTGTGTAGAAACAACCATTGAAAACACCAACTAGCTCAGCACCCTTACTTGATCCACGAGAGATAGCACCGTTTGCGTTTAGCACAACGGGATCTCCCATGAAAATGGAGTTCGTCTCATTGCTATTGATCTTCATTTCCTGTTGACCTTGTCCCTGATAAGCGGAACCTAGCATAAGCACCGGACGAAGTCCAAAGTTGCCTTGTTGATTTGCCATTGTTTTACTCCTTAAAAGTAAAGTTTATTTATGTAACTAACAATGGCCTGTAAAAAACTTATTCAGTCTTTTGTGAGCCACCGAATGTTACCCTACTTTGCCTATCAGGTTTACTGATTGGCATACTGGGGTGAGCATCCTTGAGTAAATCATTGTCAACTGCTTCTATCTGATCTCTTGTGAGACCATCATAATAAGAATTACGTTGCTCAATAAGTTCCTCTGGAATGCGAGCCAGTAATAAGCCACCTACTCCTATGACCCCTGCGTGTTTACCATCGTCTACTGTTGGTAATTGCCAGTCCGGGTATTCATCCGCTCTTACTAGTTCGTAGCCTTCACGAAGACGGCTAATAACGTTCTTAGTGTCTTGAAATCCTTGGACTTCAGCTCTTATCCAACGATGGATATAACCATCGGGCGCAGTGGGTGCATCAAGTGATGACGGGCGCTGCCAGACACGTTTACGCTGAGACTTGTCTCGCGTGTCAGCAGTTCTTGGAGTTTTAGTTGTCATGCTTGACCTCCTTGTTTAACGTACTTTGCGTACTCTGTTAGTGGCACACCTAGTTTCTTGGCAATAGCGACTTGAGAGGATGTGAGTCTCACAGTCTTGCTGCGTGCATTTTTAGAAGATGAACGATTTGCGCTTGCTACAGCCTGCACGGGCCTGTCATCAGCAGATGTATCGTTCACTTCAGCCTCATTTTGACTGAGTTTATGAGGAAATTCGTTTTTCATGCGTTTATCAATCTCACTATAGTACTCTTCAGTCTTCGGGTCAAATCCTTCTTGTCCCACAAGTTTTTTGTGAATTGATATTGCTGTGTATGTCATGGCTTCGTCACTACCAAACCATGAATTATCTGATGCCCATCTTTCTGCACGTGGATCAGGTGGAGATGGTGGCGGAGCAGGAGCTGCAGGTGTTGCAACTTGTTTGCCGTCTTTAGCCTCATCTACTTTCGCACTGTTTCTTGCTTCACTAGCTCTTAGACGCTCTGAGTCTATAGTTAGTTTAGTAAGTTCTTCTTGTGCTTCAACCTGAGCTTTGACATCATTATCTGAAACAGCTTTTTGGTATCTGTCTTGAAGGGCTGCTTTTGATATTTCAATTCTGCTTTTGAATTCACTTAAGTAACCAGTATCTAGATCTTGATATTTTTTATCTAAATCTGTGTATTGTCTTTTAATACCATCAGCATATTCAATAGCAGCTTTTTCGCGTCTCTCAGCCTCCCGCATTTTTGCGGTTAACTTATCAATACGTTTCTTTACGCCGTCAGAATACTCATTAAGTTCTTCTTCGTTTGATTGTTCGTCTTGTTGTGTTTTTACTTCACGAACTGAAGAATCCTGTTCTTGTTGTTCTTGAACTTCGACTTCGTCTTGTTTCTGTTCTTCTTTTATATCTACATCAACAGGATTGCCTGATGTATCTATATCTACCATTTTTTCCGGCATGGGACATGACCTCCATGTGTCTATTTATATGTTGCATGCAATATGTCTTCCGGATCTTCAACCACTGCTAAAACTTCATCATCGTTCAGAAGTCTTAGTTCACCCCCGTCTATCTTAATCCTTGAACCCGCGTACTTAGCAAAAAGAACCCAATCTCTTTCCTTGCACCAAGGGCCTTCAGGAAACCTTGCTTTATCTTTATACGCATCTGGACCAATTTTCAAGACTAATCCTACATTAGTTGTAAGTTGAATTTCCTCTTGAGCCTTGTCTGTGAGATGCACGCCTCCCTTTGTTTTTCGTATGCCTGTGTGTGGCATGATCAACATTCGCCAACCAGTTGGCTTTGGAAGCTTTTCCATATCTGAAAGCTCTTTGGCTTTCTCTTCTTTTTTACCCAAATAATCAGGTAATATTAGTTTACTCATTTTCTTCAAACCTCTTCATTGTTTCTTGCATTTCTAATTTAGTTGATCTTAATGCTTCTAGCTTACCTGTCAAATACTTATATTCATTCCAGTCTTTAACACCAGAACTCAATAAGTCTAAAAGGTCTTCTTCTCTTTCTTCAATTCGTTTTTTAAAGATCGTGAATAACTGAAATATGTCCACTAATATTTTAGACTTATATGTCCAACAGCCCCTGCAGAAGCAGTGCCATTTTCAGCCCAAAGTTTTAGCGTTACAGTTGTTTTATCAAAGTTAGTTTTGAGTGTAAATTCTTCTGATTGTCCTGTTGCAACTCCTGATTTATTGTGATCAGAACCTGCAGAAGTTTTAACTTCCATTTGCCAGGTTGTTCCGTCTGGATCAGTAATCGTTCCTGTAACATCTACATCCCATCCACCTGTAGTAAAATCTTTTTCAATTTTAACATATCCACTATCATCTAAAGTGAATTTTATAGTTGATGTGCTGCCTAATAAATTATCAGGTAGTTCGTTTTCTAATATTGTCATTATTTACCTTTCTTAGTAATTAGGCCCATGGCCCCTTTGGCACCCTTAATTCCAAAGCTTGCAGAACAAGCTATGTATAAAAGATGTTTGTAGTAATCAGGTAATGAGTGAAGTGCCTCAAACCCTGCTTTAATATGTGGAGTCCATCCGGGAATAAATACTGCTACCGCCGGAACCAACAGGCATATTAAAATTAGTTCGTCTTTCCAGGAGCCCTTCATCTGATCGATCGCCGAGGCCTCCCACCCAATTGTCCCGGCAATCTGCTGTTCTTTGAGCGACTTCTGTGCTTTAATTTCTGTTAGAGCTAATTCTGCTTTAGCTTTCTTTGTTTCAACGAAGCCTTTGACCGCGTTGCCAACCAAGTTGGATAGGGGACCTATAAGTAAGTTAAACATTGATAATTAAAACGACGACTACAACAACTGCAACGCCAATCAACATCTTGCCCTTCTTATTTAGGTTGTCCCATTTAGTTTTTAGGGATTTAATCATATCCATTAGAATACTCCTTTAAACGGTACCTTTTTTACTTGAACTGGTTTTTGACCCGCAGTGCTTGATTTCTTCGGATCCATAACTGGCTCTTTGTAAGGCACTTTTTTACCATCAATGATTGTAAAATTTTCTGTAGCTTTATCCATAACTATTTCCCCTTTCTTTTTTTGATTAGTGGGCTCGTGCCTTTCATCTGCACGCCACATTTAATCTGTCCACCACTTTTTAAATCTATAGTTTCTAAAAATTCAATAGATTTTTTTAAATTTTTCATGTTAGTTCCTTTGCTTCGACTTTCTTTAATCTTATCCATGTTCTCTCCAAAGGGTTGAATTACTTCGCCAGGATCAGATTTTTCTTTATCTTCTTTTATTTTTTTAAGTCTAATCTTTTCTTTAACTTTTTCAGTTTCTCTTGCAGCTTGTGTTTTTGCTAGGGTTTGTGACATTATCTTCTTCCTTTTAATAACGGGCTTGTGCCCTTCATTTGCATGCCAACTTTAGCTTTTTTAATGACACCACGACCAATGAGAATATCTTTTTTGGTAACTTTGCCGTCACCATCCATATCTGGAAAACTTTTCTTTTTCTTCTTCTTTTTCATTTGACCACCTTTTTTCTTATTATCGATTTTACCGGCATCGGTCAAATCTAGTTTACGAATAGCTTCGTCGTAACCTTTTTGTGAAAGACTTTTGTTATCTAATGACTTTTTTAAAATAGATTCAATAAGTGGTCTTATTGAAGAAGATAGTTTTGTTGGTTCAGCCATAATAAAAAATTATACTATTTTGTTTCTAATGCAAGTGTCCCGATTTAAAGCCAGGCTCCATATTTAACCTTGCCCACTCGAACAAAGCCTCTGCTTCTTCTTTATTTAGGTACAGCATGTAAAGTTGTCTTACTATGGATAGGTAAGCACTTGCAACAATCAAAGGTTCAAACTCACTTGTGATATATTCTAAGCTAGATGCGGTCTGTTCTCTAATGACAGTCTGCAAATCCTCTAATTGTTCCGGAGTTATTGTTGCTAGGGTGCCTCTAAGCCCTTTTGGGACGAGACTTTCCTGCTTTTGAGAGGGCGATTGCAACTTTTTGTTTTTCTGCTCTTTTTTTGCCATGTTTTTTCGCTGTTTTCTTTAGAATCTTAGGTGGATTCTTTTTTACTTCCTTAAAAGCCTCATCAACAGACATTTTTCCGCCACTAGCTCTAGTTTGAACAACATTTTTCATTAAAGAAGCCATGTAATTAGTAGGATTAAGCCTTTTATTCCTACTTTGTTTCTTAACAAGCTGCTGTAGCTGTTGAATTTGTGATCTTGTTAGTTTTTGGGTGGCCATTACTTACTACTCCTCTTTAATTCGTCTCTTCTTAGAGCCATTTCTTGTCTATACTCTGTCAAATCCTCTTGAGTTTGAAGTTTCTTTTCAGCTATATCTCTATCTTGCTCTAATCTTTGTTGATCCATCTGGAACTGCATCATAGATTCCTTTGCTCTACGCTCAATGTCCGCACCGCGAAGCTCTAACTCTTTATTTTTAAGCTCTACTATTGGATCTTGGCCCTGTTGCATCAAACCTTGTTGTTCTTCTTGAACCATTTTGTTAGTTACAACTGCAATAATTTGAGAAATTTGATTTTCACCTTCTGCTTGAATCTGTTGAGCAACTTGAGGAGGAACTTGTCCACCCATTTGCTGAGCTATTTGCATTAACTGTTGTTGTACAACTGCTTGAATCTGTGCTCTAGCAGCCAAAGAGATATGCTCCGATACATGTCCTTGTAAAATAGCAAGAATAGCAATCTGTCCCTTAACCAATTGAGAAGACATAAAAGATCTATGAGCTTCAATGTGAGCATCATGATTTTGTTGAATGAAAGCTTGTAATTGTGCACCCTTTAATGCTTGTGCATTTTCCATTCCTGGATCGGTAGGAACGGGTTGTTGAGGAGGTGGTAAAATATTTTCAATTTGTTGAACACCCAAGGCTTGATACATTCTATTGTATGCCTCATACAAATTATGTAATTGCGGATTGGATTGTGCCAGTTGTAATTGCATTTGTGCCATTGTCACTCTTTGTGAAATTGAAAAAACGTTTGGATCTGAAACAGGTACAACATCAACTCTTTGATCAAAGTCTTGAGCTTTAACAAAGGCATTACCACCGGCTACGTTGTAAGGATACATTGGAGGTAGGTATGTTGAAAATACTTTTGCTAATAACTTGAATTCAATTTTCTGTGCGTAGTGTAATCTCTTGTGAATCGCTGACATAACTTTTGTTCCTCTTTCGAGCAACGCCATAGTTGTGCCAACTGGCATTTCTTGACTGCCTCCCTCTGCAAGTTTCTGATCAGCTATGGAAGCAAATCTTCTACCTGCGTCCACACAAAAACCTAGAAGATTAAATAAAGTAGCTGATGGTTCTTTGTAAGGTAGTGGCATTAAAGAATCTCGTAGGACTCCGTTAGGTGCATCAACGTCTCTAAATTCTCCAGGCTGTAGAGGTTGATCATCATCTCTTATTCTAAAACCACGCGACTTGAATCCCGCAGGTAAGTTAGACAAAGTTCCGGCATCAAGTAATTGACGAAGAGCTGCTGTTGCAGTTCTACTTAGACCACCCAACATGTGGATGAGACCAAAGCCGTAAAAACCTAGACCAGGTAAGAACTTGTAGTGAACAAAGTATTGAATTTTTTTATTGTCTTGTTTGTTAAAGTTTCTGTAAATAGAAAGTATCTTACCAGACCCTTCATCAATAGTAACAATGTAAGGTACTTTAAGTCCGTTATCTTCTTCGAAACCTTTTAGGTCCAACAAGATATGCATTTCCAATAAAGTAAAATCTTGATAGGTCTGTTCTTTTCTAACACCTTCCATCTCATCGTACTTTTCTTGAATGTCATCATCTACATCATAAGGACTAATTTTTACATCACGATAGAAACCAGAAACTTGTTGCTTCTTGATTTCGTTCTCTGTCATTTTAACAACGTGAGTTACACGCTCTGCAGATTCTAAATCAGAAGTCATGTAAGGAACTATCAAATCTTCTGCTGCGATAAATTTAGACACAGCTCTACCCATGCCGCCATCATAATAAACTTTTTTAAATGCACTTCCTGCTAGAGGTAAGTGAAATAACATTTGATCCATTTCAGGATCGTACTCTTCCATCACATCTGAAATGTAATAGTTCATAAAATCTTTAACTCTTTCAGATTGAGATTCTATTTCAGGAGTTGACGTTCCTAAAATCTGAGTTTTAACAGGTCCTCCTGCAGGCAATAATTCTTTGTATGACTGAGCTTGAAACTGGACAACAGACTCTGAGAGTAGCGGGTGATACACTCCACTTGCACCTGAAAAAGGTCGAGATCTTTCTTCGTACTTAAAACCAAGTAAATCTAAACCTTTGGTATATCCTTGTTCCCATTCTTCTCTAGAGCTACGGTCTGATGCATACTCTGCTTGAAGTTCGTTAGACAACTCATCTAAAGTATCGTCTTCGATAAAATCTGCTAAGTTTGCCCCGAAAGGAATTCCTTCTTCTTTTTTTTCTTCTGGATTAACTATTACAGAACCGTCTTCTTGTTCTAAAAATTGTCCTTCGTCTTGTTTACCTTCTAAAGTAATTTCTTGTCCTACTTTTTCAATTTCAATTATTTCAGCAGGGTTTATTGCTTTATCTACATTATCAACCATTTATGACCTCATCTAAGGAAAGTAAACTAGGACTTTCTATTTGTCCACCTCTTTTACGTTCAACGTAGTTTCCTAAAATCTGTTGAACTATCTCAGCTTTGTTTTCGCCCTTAATAGAATCAAGCATAGGCTTAAGATCAATAAAACCCCATCCTTGTGTTATACCTGGCATAACCTCTCCTTTGTTATATTGATTAATTCTGTCATTAGTAAAATAAGTTGCATCAATTGGATTTATGAATTGACCCGCTTCGTTCGTGGCTCCTTGCTCATATACCTTAGGTGCAACAAAATCTTCTCCATAAATTCTAGTTCCTATTTTAGATATCTTATCAACAACTACTTCCGCTGCACGATACATATGATTATCTTTAGTTTGTTTTGAACTTCCATAAAAATCAAACATACCTCGTGATTGTGTATTACTGTGATGTGTGCTTAAAGTAGTGTCATGATCTGTGAAACCGGAAGGGTCTGATTCCCTTGCAAATTGAATTTGTGTACTAACTTCACCAGGCACCCAAGAAACTTTATCAACTCCTTGTCTTACAGAATCGTTTATAAATTCGTACACCGCTTTTTCAGCGTAAGCTTGAGGGCTAGTAGCATAAGGTATTGTCTTACTATAAGCACCTTCTTGGTTTTCCCTTCCTATTTTATCTTGTTTAAAAATATCTTCTCTAAACACATTTAATTTTTTCATGTATTTAAGGAGCTCATCATTTCTATCGTTTTTCGCTAAATAATTATTTAAGTTGGCAGCAGGAATCCTATCTGTCATCACTGCATTGTCATCACCAAAATAAACTTCTAAAAAAGTCTTCATAACTTCACTACCCGCAGGAATAAACTCTTGATCCGGTGAGTTTCTATATACTTTAAAATCTGCAGCGGTCGCATTCATATCATCTAAGGCATCTCCATTTGCATTTTGAAAAGTTCCTAAAGGACCTGCTCTAACGTAAACGTTTGTTGGATCTTCTAAACTTTGATAAGCAAAAATAGTTCGACTTGAATCTGGATCGTAACGCATAAAGTTTTGAATCGTATTCAAAGATTCTTTCTCACCTTCTGTAATCTTATAAAAGTTTTCTATCTCAGGAAGTTTTTCAGCTGCATACTTAATATTTTTTTCAGCTAAGTTGTATAACTTTATTCCCTCAGAAGGATCGTATGACTTGTTGCTTTTTCTCATACTCTCTTCAAGATCAGATTGAACCTCAATTAAATAGTTAATAGGACCTGCGTCTCCGTTAAGTTGTCCTGTGCGAAAGTGAAAAGAATCCACTCTATTGGGTCCTTTATAATCACCAGAGTAATGAGAGCCTGTGTTTAATCTTTCACTCAAAGCTTCTCTTTCTTTTACAGTGATACCTTGCACGTCATAGTTGCCAGTTCCCATAACAGCCATGTTTCCGTATGTAGGTATTCTATCTCCGGTAGGTGTAACACCATCGTCGGAAGGTGGAGCAAGAGCACTTCGAACGTTATTGTTAAGACCCGAAACTAATTCGTCAATGACGTTAAAATAATTTGTTTCAGCAGTGACACGAGCTTTTTCTATTATAGCGTTTCTTGCTTCTGATCCAGGTAAGTTGTCAAAGTTCAGCGTAGTGACTAAGGGATCAACGAAACCAGGACGCTCAGTTTTTAACGACTCTATAACTTTGTTAAGTCTGTTTCCAAACTCTAGTGATAAAGCCTCACTGTATTGTTGTTTCTCTGTTTCAGAAAAGTCCTCACGTTCCCCGGCACGTAACCTATCTTGTTCTGTGACCAAGGCATCTCGAACATCTAATAGATATTGATTAAGATCTGGAAAATATTTGCCAACATATTGATTAGCGGAATAACCGGCTAGCTGATCGATTGCTTCCTGCACTCGTTTTTGAGTTGCTGAAATTTCAGTTGAACCACTCTCTCCTCTGTTGTATCGAGTCTTTGTAACTGAGGAATCTAGATCGCCTCCTTCTTCAATTAAATCTAAAAGATTTGCTTTAGTAATTGGAAGATCTGGTCTTTCTTGATTTGCTACTAACAAATTATATTCAAGCCCTGAAGTTTTTAAAGAAGACGGATCATAGAAATCTGCAAAAGGTGTATTAGGATAATTTTTTTTAACTTGTCTAAAATCATTATAAACTTGTGTGGGTAGTTTAGAATAGTCATCAGGTAATAAATTAATAAAAGCTTTTATGTTGCTGACACCTCCTCTTCCTTGATCAATCTTATAAAGACCACTTTCGTTAGGTTTTATCTTTCCTGCATCAAAATAATCTTGGTCACTGTAGATAGTTCCCATGAAGTCAAACTGACCTCCTGCTTTAGGAGTCTCGGGCTCCATAATTTGATTAAAAAAATCAGTGCTCAACTCAGCTACCTGTGGGCCGTATCTTTGAATTACTTGTTTAACAACAAAGTCCTTAACCGCTCCTGCAGGTGTTTTTTTTAAAATACTATTTACAAATTTTTTATCTTGAGCTATCTGATCTTTATTTTTTTCTCGAAATTTTTTTATGCCTTTTTCATCAGAGCTAAAGAAATCACGAACAAGGTCTGCTAATCCTCTTGCTTCTTCATCTGAGGTTCCCTGTAATCGGGACTCCGCTATCTCTTGAGTTGTCTTGGCTGCACCCTCAAGTTCCTCTCCCACCTTCTCCTGTTCCTGTGTCCGTGATTCAGGTCTGGTGTTTAAAAAACTTGCTATGTCTCTAAATCTGTCAAAAATTGACATTAATAATATTCCTTTTTCCCATAGTCTCCTGGCTCGTCTTCAAAATCATCTTCAAGATTTACCCAGTGACCTTGTCTAAATCGCATCAACGCTTGTGTCGTAGAATCCACCAAGTCATCATACTCTCCGTAAGGAAAGGCTGCACACTCTTCAATTAGTTCTTCGGCCCATACTTCACCTTCAGGATACCAAACAACACCTGATTGAAACAAAGGCGCTACGGCGTTAACTCTGCTCAACTTATCATTGCCTTTAGAAGGTGTAAAGTTGATAACAGGAATACCACGCATACGAAGTTCTTGCGTTAGCGGCGTACCTGATGCTTTTGCTTCAATGACCACGGACTCCGGTTCCCAATACTTGAAGCTATCATAAGCGATCTCTTTCATCTCAGGAAAGTCCCACCTACCTTTTTTCACATCAAGCAAAATTATATTAGGTGTTTTTTCGTCAGGCATGAATATACCCCATGTAGTGATAGCGGAATAGTCCGCCGTTTCTTTTTTACTGAAAGCAGTATCATAAGATTGTATCACGTGCATCAGACCAGGCATGTCAGATTTTTCCCACGGCTGCCACCATTCACGTTTGATGATAGCTCCTTCTTCTGCTGTAGGATTCTGTTGCCACTGCGCATTCCATTTTGCAATTGATATAGATGCCTTAACAGATTCTAATTCTTCTTTTTCCCAATACTCTGGCCAGACCGGTTTTTCATTCGGCAAGATAGCAGGAAACTCAATTACGTCCCATTGATCCGCTTTCGGTTGTCCTTGGGACTTGATTAGTTCTCCGGTAATATCTTTTGTATTCCAACGAGTCATAACAATCACAATAGAACCCCCTGGCTGCAGACGCTGACGAGGACCAGAAGAATACCACTCCCACGCATTTTCTAGAGCTGTAGCACTCAAAGCATCTTGTTCGGAATGGGGATCGTCGATAATTAATAGATCAGCACCACGACCTGTAATAGCACCGCCGACACCGGCAGAAAAATATTCACCCCCGGCATTTGTTTCCCAACGACCCGCAGCTTTAGAGTCCGCCGATAATTCCATGCCCGGAAAAATATTTTGATAATCTTGTGTGTCGATTAAGTTTCTTACCTTACGACCAAAGCGTTGTGCTAATTCTGCCGTGTGAGATGTTTGAATTATCTTTAGCCGTGGTTCACGGCCCATCATCCATGCAGGGAAAAGAAAAGACGCAAACTCAGATTTCGTGTGTCGTGGTGGCATATTAACAATAAGTCTTTTAATATTCTTGTTGGCGATAGCCTCGAATTTTTTTGCGATAAGTTTATGGTGATTGCCTGCAATAAACTCTGGCCAAACAGACCTGACAAACAATAAAAAATCATCTTTCTGTTTGCCTTGTAATTCTAAAATTTTTTTTCGAAGTACGAGTTTCTTTAAGGCTTCTTCTTGTTCAAAAGGGGTCAGGCCCTCGATTTGCATTCCCATTGACTTCTTATATCAAATTGGGTCCCCTTTTCAAAAGTATTTTCTGGGGACTCTGTATGAGTAAAACTTGACTTTCAGTCTAGATTATAACAAGCCCGCAAAACAAGGGGGGTGTGGGGGTGCCAGAAAAAACGTTTCGAGTTTTCGTGAGAAATGGGACTACTAGATATAGTAGGTGAACGTGGTGAGGTGTACTAGATTTTGGGGGATCTGAACAAGATGGAAATGGATCAGGCATAAAAAAACCCCCATCTCAAAAAAGAGATGGGGGTTAGTATCGTATCCAGTATTAGGACTGGTTTATAAGTCTAGTTAGTTTTTCTAATACTTGACTGGTGGCATCTGTGCCTTGACCATTTGGTTTATTGCTAATGACTGAAACCAAAGTTCTTGCCAAGTCTTGCTTTGACATTGAGTTATTAGTCAACCAAGTTAAGAGAATACTTTCCAAAGTATTAGAATAAACCCAACCCAAAAGATCACCTTGCCAATTAACACTAGTGTTATCATTTTGATTATCCATTTCTGTATTAGTGTTTTGAGTAGGTAAGTTTAAAAGTCTTAATAAATCATTAGGCATTATAAGACCACCTTATCTTGATAGTTAGGAATTAAATTCATAACATTAGAACGTAAGATACTATCTTTACATTTCTTTTGTTGCTGAATACTAGAGATTAATGGCTTAGGTGTGAATACATTAATAGTAGTTTCACTACCAAACATCTCTTTCATTTGGTCATCTGAGAAACCAAACTTCTCTTTAATAAAAGTAGTCATCTTACTTTGAGATAAACCACCTTGTCTTTTCTTATGGGAAAACTGAAATTCCTCACCCAATAAGAAACCAAGATACTTGCCACTCATAAAGGCAAGTTCTTTTCGGCAAGTTTCTTGCCATTCTTTTACAAAGATAGACTTAAGAATTGACAACCTTGCGTAATCGTCAATTTTTGCTCTATCTTCTTTACTGATATTTTGCATATTAGCATTTCTCTCTTTCTTGTCATATAAGACAGATTAAAGTATCTACTTATCCCAACAAATAGCAACACCTAAATTAAAAAAAATTAATCTTTTTTTCTGACTTATCCACAACCTCGTTATGACATTATAATCAAGTCTGCAATCTTTAAACCAAGTTGTGCGTAGCACCGAAAATTTTTTTCTTTGTTTTTTTTTTCTCGGCGCGAGCGGGCGGGACGAAGTCTTATATTATACGAATCGAAACAAAGGGGGTCGACCTTCTCGGATTTTGTAAGGATTCATCTGCCAACTAGCGTCCCGGTAGCTCCAACTTTATATTATAAGATGTGAAAAGCTTGGGGTCGAACATCTGGGATTTTCTACCAACTCCTGGCGCGAGCGGGCTGCGAACTTTATATTAGAAGTATGTTGAAGCTAGGGGTATCTCGTCAGGGATTTCTAAGGATTTGACAGCGTCGGCAGCCTCGTTGCCGATGTAGAAGACACAGAACAAAACAAAAACGGTGATGGCCTGGGGCCGTGTAGCCCCAAGCAACCAAAAAATTGCAGTGAACAGAAATGCTTGTATTAACATTCACGGCCCACGATGCCATCGGCAATGACCTGCCGGACTCCGTTCCCGTGCCAGGGCTCTTGTTCCACCCTAAAGCAAATATCTCCTGTTGCATGATCCTCCCATAGGCGAACCTTGATGCACCCTTCCCAACTGGCTGCAGTTGTTCCGATGCTATGATGACCTCTGGCAGTGGGCACCGTTCTCCTTGCGGATTCGTTGATAGTTCCATAAAATTTTGACATGTTTATTCTACCTTTCTACTTATATATATAGTTGCTAATTGTTGGGATGTCAACCCCTTAAAAAAAATTTATGCACTGGTCTTTCGCCAGAAGCGTGAGCGCGCCGGGGAACTTCTTTTATATTATAGAACCAACGAAACGTGGGGTTGAAGCCCAGGGATTTACGAGGGATTTATCCTGCCTGGACGCTGCGCCCGGTAAAGATCTTACCATAACCCTCAAAAATAATTTGGGGGTCCACCATCAGGGATTTCTGAATCTCGGACCAAGGGAGAGGGTCTTCGAAGCATGCAACATGGCTCTTGGATTTAAAGCCATCGGTTGATGCATCAGCAACCAGGTGTCCTGGAAATATCTTAAGGGCTCTCTTAGAGAGGCTTCTCACAAGTATATAATTGGGTACGTTGTACTCGGATAGCTTGAGATTTATAGCAACTTGCTGTGGAGACAGTCCAATCTTGTTAATTGATGTACACTTCAATTCTGCCCAAAAAGTGCCAGGCAATCTATTATCTGGGTGCTCATATAAACCATACAAATCAGGCATTCCCGGAGTGGACCAGGAGTCTATTTTTAAGAAGTGTATTTTGTTACAGTTCGATCTTAGTGTGTTGCTAAACCTACCCTCAGGTTTTCTCATCTGTACCTTTAAATCTGCCTTTCTTATCTCTACCTTGATGTTGTTTTTTCAACCAACTCGCTCTGCTCAATTGAACACGACACTCTCCGTTATCAAATACATACAATAACTTAACTCCCAACTCTTTTTGTTCTGATGTTAAAACTCTATTGATCATTTGTTTAGAACTCAACGTATCTTTGTTACTTCTGAACCCTGCTAACTTCACATCAAATAGCTCAACGTGTCCGAGATCATCAATAGCGATAAGATCAATAGGACCTGTCCCAAATACATTAGTAAAAACGTAATAACCTTTTTCGGATAACCACAATATAGCTCTTTGATGTGCCCAATTACCCTTGAGATGTTTGTCGTTCGTCACCATCGATTACCACTGGCTTTGCCAAGTCTCCTGATAATCTATTTTCCAATTCATTAATTTTAGCATCCACTTCCTCCATGCTCATACTATCAATAGTTCCATATTTAATTTCTTTCTTATCAATGTATAAACCTGCTACCTGACCTCTGTTCTTTTCAGCAACAACAGCAGCATTCCAATTGCCTGCTTCCTCAGCTTTTGCAGACAGCTCATACATTCTCTTTAAGTGTTTGTCATAACTGACTTCATACTTTCTATAAAACTGTACTCTATAATGATTAATTGCTTCAACTACTTTGGGAAAACTTTTAGTGTTTTGCATATTACTTGCTTGTTGTCTTGCGGTCTTCTCTGAAAAACCACACTCTATAGCTATTTGAGTGGCTGTTTTTCTACCTTCATACAATACAATCAATTGTGCAAATTTAGCTTGTTTTGGGGTTAGTCCAGGAAAATGATCAAAGCGTTCCTGTAAAGTGGTTGTAACGTCTGTAACGTGGTTTTCTGTCATGTAGATACACTTTAAGGTAAAAATAAGCTATATCAATACCCAATATATCCCAACGTAACGTTACAATTGACCCTCACGTTACACCCACGTAACACCCTCAAATTGTTTATACTCAATACTAATAGTAGTATATTTATAGTGTTACGTAACATTTCGGCTAATTTATTTTTTTATTTTTGTATTTATATATTTAATACTATATGCACAAGTTACACTGCAGGCTTTAATGAACAAAAGGTTGTCAAATATACATTACCCATTGGTTCTAATTGTTTATATAAATCAGCCCCATCTTTCGCACACTCGTACATGGTATTGTATGATTCATTGTCCAAGATCACCTGTTCACAGGTATTTTTCAAAGAAACATTAGGATCATTGACACACAACCATATAATTAGGAAGTATTTCATGCTTTCAATATGCTATTAATCAGATATTATTGCAACGAGATTCGTGAGGTGTTCCTCCTTTGTAACAATTAAAACTTGTCTCCGCAAGATCAGTCTAGACTCACGAGTCTCAGAAAAAAGAGAGAAAATGAAACACAAATATTTTACGATACCGGGTTGGTTCAATATGCACGAAGCATATGACCAGATACTTGATCACTGTGAAGATGGTGATGAAATTTTAGAGATAGGTCCTTTCATGGGTCGATCCACATCCTACATATCAACAAACATTATCAACTCTGGAAAAAAAGTTCACCTATACGCACTAGACACTTTTGAAGGTAGCTCTGAACATGCTGACTTAGATACAGGCACAACTTACTACGATATTTTTCTAAAAAACTGTCAAGAATACATAGACAAAGGCGTTCTTACACCGCTTAAATGTAGATCAGATGATGTAAACACCCTGGCAAGATTCAATGATAAACACTTTCAAGGTATCATTATTGATGGAGCCCATGAATACGAAGCAGTCATGGATGACATAATGAACTGGTGGCCCAAGCTTAAAGACGGCGGGTCCATGGTCGGTGATGACATGTCCCTGGCTTCTGTACAACAAGCCGTGACTGATACCATAGGCTCAAAAAAATGCGTCGACGCTAGTGCAACAGATTATATCGTCGGTCGTGAACAATGGTTTAGTGTCTCAAAAAAAACAGAAGTGCCTATTTGTAGCAAACTAGTCCCGGGACAAAATATATTAATCAAATGAAATTTAACCTGAAGACTTGTCCGATTGTGATAGTCCGATGGAAAGATGCGACTGAACCTTTTTCCGGTTGGGCAGCATACAAAGATATAATTAAAAAGACCGCTGCCGGCTGTTTTTCTATAGGTTGGCTAGTAAAAGACGACGAAGAAGAAATGTCCCTGATGGCTGACTGGTGTGATGATGGTTTTGACGAGGGAGGAAGGGTTGCAATTATTCCCAAAGGTATGGTAAAAGAAGTAAGGTATTTAACTTACAATGAAGCTAAAAGATATAATTAAAAACCTTAAAGTGTATGAGCTACAAACAGATTCTTCAGTGGGCCATGAAATGGTTTACGAGGTTGAGTACAAGAATGGTTCTACAGAACGATTTAATCATCGTGAATGGAATACTATTGTTGCCAACGGCAAAGATTTTTGGGAGAGGCACTTAAAGAATAAGTACTTTGAGCAAGGACACGAAGGCCTATAACTAGGCCCCGCTATCCTCTTCAGTTTCGACTGTTTCATCATCACATTGACAATGCTTTACAGCCAGTAGTTCATTGTGCAGGTAGGCTATCGCCTCCAAAGCACCTTCATATTTTTCCTGTAGTTCTTCCATTTTGACCTCCATTTTGCGCGAACGATCAATATATAAAATTAGAATCCCAACAGCAAATACTCTTTACTATTGACATTTTAATGTTTCGTGATCCGTGCGTCGTCGGCCTTGATAAGTTCTTTTAACCACTCTGGAGCTCGTTTTCTTACAGCAACTTCAATAATATTTTTTAACTTCATCTCTTCTATCTTGTCTACTTCTTTTGATCTTTTTGTCTTAACGAGTTTGTCTATAGTCTTGTTCATCTCTTTCCTTTCTTGGTTGATGTCTCTCCATCAGTCACACCACGTACCTGGGTTAAGAGGCTAAAGACCAGGTGTCGACCCTTTGGATTAGGGTGGGATTGATAATCCGAGTGATAGACTATCTCACTTAACACTCTTTTCCAAACTTTTTATATATTTCTCCAACGCAAGAACCGCTACTGTAACGTCCTCGTCGGCAATATCCTTAATTATGTAATCCTTGACAATTTTCATTGCCCGGCTACCAGTCATGAGTTTTTCCATGCTATCTCCTTTCCGGCCTTACCTTAACTTGCCTTACCCGTCCGGATCATACCAAACCTGGACATACCTGGCCTGCCTCAACATACCAATAACACTCCTCACCTGAACGCACCTCACCCCGCCTGCCGCAACAAACCCGACCATACCTCACTCAAACTTACCACTCCTGTATCACCACACCTTACACCACCAGAACGTACCCGACCTCAACACGCCTGCCTCAACTAAACTCAACATATCAAAACGCAACAAACCTCACCTCGCCTGCCTCGCCAATCCACACCAATCCAGGCCCTACCTGTCCTGTCCCTAACTTACCACGCCTGCCGCAATCAAACCGATCCTGAACAATGCTCGCCTTACCTATCCTGCCTTGACACACCGCTCCACACCGCACCTTACCCCGCAAAACCTGACCTTGCCTGCCTCACCAAAAACTCACCTCACCGGGCCATAACTAGCCTCGCTAAGCCTGCCTAAGGTTCTATGTCATCGACTGTAGCCAACAGATCTTCAAGGTCCAATATCATGGTATTCATTTCATCTTGTTGATCTTTCTGTAAATGCAATCGACCTTTACATCGAGAAGCATTACTGACTGCTATCAAAGCATTTTCGAGATGGTCATACAATTCACGTAACTCGTTTACCTTCTCTTCATAGTATTCATCACTACTTGCCATCGATAACCCTCGTAGGTAAATAAAGAGGAACTCTAATCCAACCCTCTTTTTTTAATAAAATTTCTATGATATGTTTATAAGTATATTTTTTCATAATTAATTAATCCTTCCTCTATATGTGGTGTTGCGTTTTTGCAACACCACTACATCTAGTATGCCTGTTAAGCTGCATACTTATCAATGATACGCTGAGCCTCAGAGAAAAATTTATGAAGTTCTCTTAGTTCCCCATATTTTCTTCTCCAAGTATGAAGATCTCTGGCAGCCTGTTCTAAGATCTGCCTTCGATAATCATCATCGCTCAACGCAATATCCAATGGAACGTAACTACGCTCAGATGTGTCGTCATCTCCGTTCGACGTAGTCACCTTTACACTATGGAAAGCACGCACCGGTTCGTCTACATGCTGCGTGACGACCATGACAGAACCAATGAGCATCCTTGCTTCGTGCAACCGATGCTTATCTGCAGCAGAAGCATCATCCCACGTGAAGCACTTGTGAAGCGGCGAACTCTTTCTTTCTGCCGCCTTCACCACAACGTGTGGATTGAGTGTCCCGTGCTTGTTAGTTATCGCTTCAAGTTCTTCTCCAACAACTTGAGCGTCCACTGAATACTTTGTTGTCTTGCTGCCCCTAAATTGATAGGACTGTATTATTTTTCTACGCAACTTTTACCTCTTTCTTTCTTTCGATTTTTGTTACATTAGTTACTTTGAACATTCCAAAGTTACCGTTCTTTTGCGGTCTCCATTCACCAACACCAGACGCAAACCCCGCTACGTTAAAAACGTTAATCAATTGTTCAATTGACCAGGCATTTCCGTTGTATCTTACAGGAACTTCAGCTTCCCATTTAGTAAACTCACCTCTGTATCTAAGATCAGCGGCACCCATACCAACACGCACCATGTCTTCTCTCATGACTGGTTTACCAATGATCTTAATTAAGTCACACGGAATGTGAAATGATCCACGAGCCGAGACCTTTGTAAGACCATCAATGTGAGAACAAGCATTCACAGCAGCAGCTTTAAAAGCAATAGCCGGGAAGCCGTAATCTTTACCATTTGGCATTTGATATAAAGAATCTCTAAAACATTTTTCAGGATCCTTAGCTTGTCTACCCGCAGCTTTAGCTATCTTCATCTGCTTATCTCTTATTTCTTGTTTGGCCTTCTCTGACCATTTGTTGCATATTAAAGGTGAATCACCTTTGAGTGTTATTACACAGTCTTGTAGCACCACGCCTGGGACTGTAATGTTTTCTGGTTCTTTCTTACTTGGCATTTCTTCTCTCCTCTATTTCTTTGTCTATTAAGTATTCTATAAAGCCTGCCACTGATCTGTAATCTTGATCTGCCATGCCTTTTAGTTTTTTGTAACTATCTTTTTTAATAGCTACAGACTTGTACCTTGATATGTCTGTCATTATATCCACCCCAAATGATTTACAATTAGAATGGCTATAACGCATCCGATAATAATACTAATCATCATCGTCGCTCCCTTCGCTGTCTATTAATATAAGTTCTACCCAACTTGGTATTGTATATTCCATGTTGAACTCCTTTCTTTATTTCTATGGTAAGTATATAATATCTCAACTAATTATGTCAACTCCTAAAAAGATATTAATTGTTATTTTTACCTGAATGCAATCATACAGGAGCATATAAAAGACACCCCTGTATGGCTCTTAAAAGCTGTTTTATTTTCGTTATTTTACGCGGTTTATTTAATATCGCCCCAACTAGAGCCAACTTCACAATCAACTTTAACAGGTACCTTTAACTCAACACACTCTACCATTTGCTTTTCAATTTTCTTTGCATGTATTTCTGATTCAAACGAACAATCTAATTCATCATGCACTTGTATGTGTGGAACTATTCCTTCTTTATATAAATCTAAAATTGCTTTCTTTGTCATGTCAGCTGCTGAACCTTGTATCAATCTATTCAAAGCTTTGTATGTAAACGCACGTTTAATATTTTTTCCATGTTCCCTGGTCGCTTGTTCACGTTGCAATGGCTTATGAATACCGAAGCTTGCGGGCTCCCATAAATCAAAACGACACTTACGTCCCAGTAAAGTTCTAACAAAACCATTCTCTTGTGCAGACTTAGAGGCCTGTTCCGTGAGCTGTTTAACAAAAGGCACACGACTGTGATAAGTTTTAAACAAAGCATCGGCCTGTTCATCGTTTAACCCAAGCTGACTTTTTAATTTACCTTTACCCATTCCATAGAACAGCCCCAGGTTAATTGTCTTTGCAGTTTTACGATCAATGTTAGCCATCTCTGCAACAGTGCCATGGAAGTCCAGGTCACTATTATATCCGTCAATAACTTTATCAGCACCTTCTAAACCATTCCTGGTTATAGCAGCGTAGTGAGCCACGAGCCGTGGTTCTTGTTGGTTGTAATCAAAGCAACCCCACTTCGCTCCTTCTTCAGGTATAAATAAACTTCTTATCATTGGTCCAATCTTTGCGTTTCTTGCAGGTATCTGTTGAAGGTTAGGGTTACTCATTGAGAACCTACCTGTAACAGTTCCGCCCTGGTCAGATCTCATTTGATGTATCTCAGCGTGTATTCTACCTTTGTGTTGATGCTTCATAATTGTGTCAATAAAAGTTGTCCTGGCTTTATTTATCTCACGAGCCTGAACAATTAAGTTAGCCAACTTACTTGGGTGAGTTCCTAAAAAATTCTTATCGAACTTAGGTTCCTTCGACTTTGCAGTCTTTTCGTAAGGTATGTCCATAGAGTCAAATGCTTTCGCAACTGAACGTGCTGCCCACAAATCAACAGAAACCCCTGAGATGTTTTGGATAGAGGAAAGAAGAAGATTCTCTTCTTGAAGGAGTTTCTCTTTTATCTGAGCAGCACGACTGGTGTCAACACGGACACCTCTCCACTTCATCTCAATTAAAGCCGGAAGAATGTTCGTCTCTAATGAGAATATGGAAACTAAATCTTGTTTATATATTTCTGACTCCAGGCGACCCCACAACTTCAGTGTGAGCTCGGCATCCTGTTCAGCATAAGGTCCTACAAACTGTGCGGGGAGCTTATACATCTCGCCTTTAGGGTCTACACCCCACTCTTTTGCAGCCTCATAAAGTAAAGCTTCTGATTTCTTTTCACCCAAATAGTCTTTAGCAACAGCGTTAAGAGAGTAACCCATACGATTCTCGTCTATGATTTGAGCTGCTATCATTGTATCAATCAACGTGCCGTTGACAGGTATCTCTTGATGTTTAAGCCAACCAACATCATACATAGCATTATGAAAAATCTTTCTATTGGGTAAAGACATCATCTTTTTAAAATTTCTAAAAAATATTTTCTCATCAAAGTTACCACCACCAGGATGTCGTAAAGGAAAGTAACCCTTCCAACCTTCTACTGCCATGGCTACACCAATGATTGCACCGTTCCCGGTAGCCCAACCAGGGCCTTTTGTTTTTATGTCAGGGTCCATTGTTTCTAAATCAACAGCTATTTCTTTAGCGTCATCTAAATTAGGAATGTTTTCTGGCGGCAACCACTCGCTTGGTGGTTGAAACATAGGTATTTGATTACTCATGTAAGATTCTATCTTTCCTTCCTTATACTCTGGTAGTATCCAATTATGTTCTTTCATCTAAAAATTTCTGAGAATTCTAAATTACTTTGACTAGCAACAAGATGCAAGGACTGTTTTGCTCTCGTAGCTCCAACGTAAAATACTCTTCTCTCGTCGTCGGGGTTAGCTAAGTAACCTTGCTCAACTCTCTTTGTAAGATCAGTAAGCAACATTACATTGTCAGCCTCTCCACCTTTAGCACCATGTATTGTTGAAACTTTTATTCTAGGTTTTAAATCTATCTCTTCATTATTTCTTAACAAAGATAAAACATAAACTTTCATTGTTTCAGATACTTGTGTCAAAGCATAGTGCCAGGGGGTTCTTTGTTCTATCTTAAGACCATGTTCAACTCCTAATGTTGCAATGTTAAACATCTTCTTTTCATCAACTCCTGACAATCCTTTATGCCCGCGTGCTACATCCTTATCTAATTTTAAATAAGAATAAAAATTCTTTACTTGATTAAAGTTTACTTGCTCACCTCTTTGTAAGGCCTCCCAGGTTCTTATGCCCTCAACTAATTTCTGTGATACAGAAGGGTTGTCAAACTTTTCATAGTAAACACCCATGCTTCTTAGCTCATCAACTAACTGTTCTGCAACGTAGTTAGTTCTACCTAGTAAGAGCCATGATCCGTGTTTCAAGTTTACAGAGTCAAAGCGATGTATATGTTTTTCAAGAAACCCAGATGCAGTTTTAGGCCTATAGTCTTTAGGCACCCTGTTCTCTATCCTGTTTACTAACTTATTAGCTACACCATGCACTGCAATAGGCACACGATAAGACTGATTTAATATTTCTCTCTTACCTGGTAAATCAATCAAGAACTCCGGTTGAGCTCCTGACCATTTAAAAATAGCTTGGTCATCGTCCCCTGCAATATAAACCCTTGCTACAAGACTTTGCATATGCTTTACCATTTCCCACTGTATAAAAGACAAGTCTTGAGCCTCGTCTACAATAAGAACATCTAAATTAGGATTAGGCGTTTGCTCGTTATATTCAATAATCATGTCAGTATAATCAAATAAGTTTCTTTCTTTTTTGTAAGCTTTTAAAGCCCTGTCAACATATTCTAACTTTAACCAACCCCCTGGCACATGACCAAACTGATGAAATACTTTTTCTAACGGCTCATTTTTTACCTTAGCCAGGTTTATCAACTGCATATAAATGTCGTCTGCAACAAAAGCTCCAAAGGTATTGATAGTAGAGTCAGGGTTTGTAAGCCTGACCTGCAGTATACTTTCTAAATCCTTGTAGTGTTCGTCCTTCATAACATTTGTTTTGTCTAGTTTCAAAGACCTGTAAGCAAGACTATGTAATGTTCTAAAATTAGAAAATTGTTTTCTCTCTATATTAAACTTAGAACAAGCTCTAGCGACAGCTTCTTGTGAAGCCTTACGAGTAAACGCAAAGTATCCTATGCGGTCGGGTGGTGTTCCGCGTTCCAATTCTTGTTCTACTATGTTCAATAACTTTGTCGTCTTGCCAGTGCCTGGAGGCCCAAATATAATTGTTGTGTTATCCATTAGAAAGGTATTGTCTCCTTCATACTTGGTAGATCTAAATTAACTTCCTCACCACTTTGATCAGGAACATACCACATGTAAACTACTTTACCTCTCACTCTTTTTCGTGTGTCACCACCACCTAACTGTTTTATCCTTGCACCCATCTGTGTTGTAGTAAACTCAAAGAATCTTTTTTTCTGTAGGTACTCTTCTAAAGAAGACATCTTAAAAAATATTTTACCTTCCTCAGCCCAGGCCTTACCAATTAATATTTCTTCTATGTTCATTGCTTTACCTTGATCATTAATAAAGTTATCAAGGTGCTGTTCAAAGCGACCTTCTTTTCTAACTTCTTTAGGCATCTCAATGATCTCTACACCCTGTAATAACTGTTGAATTCTTGCGGTCCAGTCCCTTGTATTCATAGGGTTAGGTAAAACGTTTAAGTTATCCATACACGCTTTTCTAAACTTTGACTGATCAAAGAGAGAGTCTGTTGTGAGCTCGAGTCTTTGTCCATCTACATTTAAAAACCAAACAGATTCATCTGACTGATACTTAGTCAAGTCACCAAACTTATGTTCGTAGTCAGGACCAACCCCATAGACTCTTTGTCTACATAGGTTTGAATTACAATGTGAACACATTGGTTGATCCTTACACTTGTATGCATATTCTTTTTTCTCATGTTGCTTAATAGTCTTGTTGACTTGCGCAATAGACAAAGAAGGGTCCATGTACTTGTGATTAAACTCTGATATTTTATCCTGCCAGAGATCAGGAAAAGCTTTCTTAGCATAAACAGCATATTGATATAAAGCATTATCTCTTGTGCCTTCAGGAAAACCTTCGGCCATTAAAGTTTCTAAACAAGGTGGTCCGTCTTTAAGCTCACGAGACTCGTCAACCACACTAATCTCTTTTAATTCTTTTGGTGTTAACACTATGTTGTCATAATGCTTATAAAATTCTTCTACTGATAAGGACTGACCCTCATCATCCATAGCATAACGCATACTTTCATTACCGCCGTGATAAGGCAGATTCAAAAAATTACCTGTGTCACCTCTATCTGCTTTGATCTCAGTCTGCTTAGGAAATATTTCACAATCAGCGTAACCAAGAAAGGCAGCTATTTCATACAACTTGTTTCTCATTACAGTTGCTGATACTGCTTGCTTTGTAAATAGAAACAGGTGTGCCCCGCCGCTCTTAGAACGACAAACACTCATAGGAATTTTCTTTAGTCTAAGCTTTTTTATTATTGATTTAAAATCAAGCGGATACTTATCGATATCACAGCAACCCCAAAAACAATTGGAATTATCCATGATAGGAACAACACCCAACGAAGGGTCCTGTCCTAGCAAGTGATTTCTATAGTATTCCTCTAATAAAGGCTCTTTTTTGATATAAGCTTTACCTGATAATTTACCATTCTCTTTAGTCTCTCCTTTGTAGTAAACACCATAGGCTCTATCTAAACCCCTAAATATCTCTCTAAATTTCTTATAATCCAAAACATCTCCTGATTAAAAAAGGGGGCCGAAGCCCCCTCTAAAGTTAAAATGGTATGTTCTCGTCGAGTTTAGTAGAAGATGTTTCACTTTCCTCGTATGAAACGTTTCTCTCACCTTTACGACAGCTTTCTTCAAAGTCTTTTGCCATCTGTAAAATCTCAGAACTATTATCTAACTCAGTTATCACGGCATCTTTTATGGGGCCGTTCCAACCATACCAGGTGCCTTTATCATTTGACTCTTTCATAGTTGACCACTTGTAAACGTGAGCAAAAGAAGGAGCGGCAAATAAAGTACCGTTTTCGTTTTTCAAGAACTGTCTTTTCATCATAGTGTTCCAACGCTTACTATGCTTAAGCTGTGTTGACTTAAACGTAATTACAGCGGGCGAAGGTACACCATTCTTTTCCATGACTAGAACAAAGTGATTGTGACAAGTGTCGATGTAGTTGCCACTCTCAAGTCTATCTTTGTTCTGCTCATCTCTTTTAGTCTTCATGAGAATGTCAGAACTAGCATCATAAACATTGATAGGCGCACTACTGCCCTGTCCTCTATCAGTCCATTCAACGTACTGTAATTGAAAGTAACAAGGTATAATTTTGATACCTTCTTCTGACTTAAACAGTTCTTGAGTTACAGTATTGTAAATCATTCCTGCTTTCGCACCTTCAATTTCTTCCAGTTCAGGCGAAAGCTGCATCAAGATTTTAATTCTTGGTGTAGCCATTGTGTCAGTAGATACGTTTTGTAAACCTCTACCTGACAATGCTTCGAGACTCGACAAGGTTACCGCAGCAACCTCAGAGTTTTTCTTAGTCTCAACTGCCTTACCTGTAGACAGCTTCTTCGTACTTTTCGTTTTTTTAGTTTTACGCATGTTATCTCCTTATCTTTATTTCGTTCAAAACATGTACCCCGAAAAGATCTAAAGGTATTTCAGTCGGGTTGCCTTTATCTAGCTGCTCTTTAAAGAAAGCTTTAAGAGTGCTTGGATGTACTGAGGCATTGTCCACAGGCTGTAATCCTTGCTCTTCGATCGCATGAATGAATTGTTGCGCTTGAGAGTCTTCGCCTTTAGCGAAGCTTGCTTTTACTTCACGTTTGATTAAGTCACCAAATCCTTTTTCGCGTAACACCTCAAAGGCAGACTCTTGTAAGTCCTTCTTGATGTGCGCCACTACTCTTTCGGATGCAGTCACTTTTGATCCATTCGCGAGTGTTAACGATGTTAGATTCTTTGATCTTAAAAGATCAGCTGTCTCGTCGTACAACTTCTGAAGTTTAATATTTAAGTCTTTTTTATGTAACTCAATATTACTAATTTCAGCCATAGTTGATTCGATATCTTGACATTTTGACCCCAAAGAGGACAAAGATCCATCATCTAACTTACTAAGATCTTTAGATGATTGTTCTAAAGAACTCAGCACTGATGCGTTGTTCATTACGTTCTCCTATTCATATCTACTTCAATTGGATAATACTTTTGATGTCTTTTATCCCACTTCAATAGATTAAATCTACCCCTGTTAATATCTGAGCAATGCGCACACACTATGCCTATGAGTGAAGGATCACCAAGACAAAGAATGTAATCATCGTCAGTATACTCTTTGATTACCTTCTTAATTTTGGCAACTGCAGGTCCAGGTGATAAAACTACCTGAAAACCAGGGGGCATGACTGGAACTAACTTACCATACTTATCGGCAGATAAGATGTCCCTACCAGGCATTTCTTGTACAATATATACTATGCTCATATTTCCTTCTTTCTCGTTGCGTATTATATAGTAGTTGCAATCCCAATTACAAGCACTATATTTATAATTAGAAAGAATGAATAAAATACAGGACTATCCGTTTAAGACTGAGCCTTTTGCTCATCAGCTAGCTGCATTAGGTGCAGCTTTAGAAAAAGATAATTTTGCCTGGTTTATGGAAATGGGTACAGGTAAAACTCTTGTAGCTATTTATAACTCTAGCTATCTTTATGACAATGGACATATTGAAAGCCTATGTGTTATAGCTCCTAAAACAGTTTACAAAAACTGGATAAGAGAACTTAATAATCATTTACCGGAACACATTGTGCCTGACATTTTTATATGGGGCTCTGATAACAAAGCAGAAGATAGAAAAAAATTAGATAAGATTTTTTTACCTAACGATAAGTTTAAAATTTTTCTTATGAACATAGAAGCGTTCAGTACAAAAAAGGGAGTTGACTTCGCTAAGAAGTTTTTTCTTTCTCACAGATGTATGGTGGCCATTGATGAAAGCACAACTATAAAAAACCCTACAGCTGCTCGAACTAAAAATATTTTAAAGATGTCACCTCTGATTAAGTACAAAAGAATCATGACAGGTTCTCCTGTTACTCGATCACCTATAGATCTTTATTCTCAGTGTGCTTTTTTGGACGAAGATTTATTGGGCTTTAGTTCTTTCTGGGCTTTTAAAAACAGATACTGTGTAATGGTTAGAAGAAACATGCCTACTCATAACTTTAACATGATTGTAAGGTATCAAAGACTCGAAGAGCTTGCAGAAAAGATTGAACATTTTAGCTACCGCGTGCTTAAAGATGATTGTCTTGATCTACCTGAAAAGATATATCAAGTGCGTCATGTATCAATGACTCCAAAACAAATGGAAGCTTATGTTTCTATGAAGAGGATGGCTATCGCCAACATTGAAGGAGAGAGATTAACTGCACTGTCAGCTCTAACACAAATTTTAAGACTACATCAAATAGTATGTGGACACGTAAAGCTTGACAACGGTGAAGTAAAGGAAGTTGAAAACAACAGGATAAAAGAACTCATGAACATACTTGGTGAAACATCCGGCAAAGTTCTTATCTGGGCAAACTATAGACACGACATACAAACGATTGCAAAAGAAATTGCCAAGGTTCATGGTCCAGGTTCCGTTGCTACTTTTTATGGAGACACTCACAGTGAAGAGAGACAAAGCATTGTAGATAGGTTTCAAAACGAAGAAGAGTTAAGATATTTCGTAGGTAATCCTAAAACAGGCGGTTATGGTTTGACTTTAACTAGAAGTCACACTGTGATATATTATAGTAACTCTTATGACTTAGAAGTCCGATTACAATCTGAGGATAGGGTGCACCGCATAGGACAAACATCAAAGGTCACTTATGTTGACCTAGTAACCGAAGGCACTGTGGATGAAAAGATTGTACAAAGTTTAAGAAATAAGATTAACATAGCGACGCAAGTCATGGGAGAGGAGTTAAAACAATGGCTGATTTAATTAAAGGTCCTAGAGTATTATCTTTAGGCGCAGGAGTGCAGTCTAGCACTTTAGCATTTATGTACGAGTATGGTGAGATAGGCCCTATGCCTGACTTCGCTGTTTTTGCAGATACAATGGCAGAACCCAAAGAAGTTTACGAATGGTTTGAATGGATGAAGACTAAGATTAAAAATTATCCTATTCATGTTATTAGTGCAGGAGACATAGAACGAGATTCCATTGAAGCAGCAGAAGGTTTGCATACTTCAAGAACCCCACCTTTTTTTACTAAAGACCCAAAGAAACACAGCATGGGTATCTTAACCCGTCAGTGTACCGGGCACTACAAGATCGAACCTATTCACAAGTTTTGTAGACAATATATGGGTTATCAAAAAGGACAACGTGTTAAAAAAGGAACTGTTGTAGAAATGATCATGGGTATATCTCGTGATGAAACTTATCGTGTAAAAGAAGCTAGAAAGCCTTGGATCAAAAACATGTATCCTTTGGTAGAGAGAAATATTACTAGAGCCATGTGCAAGAAATGGTTTGAAGATCATGCTATGCCAAAGCCTCCAAGATCAGCATGTACTTTCTGTCCTTATAAAACCTGGAAAGAATGGAAAAATTTAAAAGATAATTCACCAGAGGAATTTCAACATGTTATTGAGTTTGAAAAGAAAATTAATGGTGGCTTCAAAGGTATGAGAGAAGGCTACACGGTCTTTGTTACTAAAGAAGGTAAACCGCTGAGCGAAATTGATATTGATGAAAAAGCAAAAGACAATGGTCAGATGTCCATGTTTGATGAACTAGGTGGTGTTGCAATCAATGATTGTGATGGGATGTGCGGAGTATGAGGATAGTCTATCAAGACGGTGATTTATATCTAAGTCTAACCAAAGCAGAAGTTAAAAACGTTTCAGAAAATAATGGAACACCTATACGATTAGATTTAGGTAATTTAAAAGTGTTGCACGAAGACATTAATAAAGCCGTCATGCAACACTGGTCTAAAGTTGAAGTCTGGGAAGCCTTAGAAGAACACGCTAGGTCTTAGCTACAATTTCGGCAAGATGTTCACAGCGCCTTGGTGTCTGTGAATGCCACCTAGAATCCTGCATTTCAGCTGCGGCTGTCTTATAATCTTTAACTCTTAAAGCTTTAAAAAACTTGAGAAACTTTCCAACGCCTGTGGTTCCCAACTGAAAAACCATTTCCAAAATTACCTCACCTATGTGTTGCGGTACATCGTGACCAATCTTATCTTCTATTAACATGTCGGCTCCTGCTGCAGCTCTGTTTAAATCCATTTCAAATATTTCCATGATGTCTTCTAAAGGTATCTCTACTCCTTCAGCAAACTTTTCAAGTTCATGTGCCTGCACAAGGTGGCCTATACCCACAGTTTTTTTGCCTAAGCTGTCCAAGTATACAGAAGTCCTTAGGCCTTCATGGTCCTGCACTCGAGCTTTCAGCTCATCAGTTATTTTTATCATTCCAAACAATCACAATCCTCAACATCGAGTTCACAAACAGGGCAGATTTCAACTACCGATTCCCCAATGTCTTTCATGTTCATCTACTTCCTTTCTTTTAAAAAAAAGTATTTTACTAAATAACGTTTTAATTTTCAATAACATACTAATACTGAAAGCCTAAGCCAAAATTAAAATCTCCTGAAGGAGTGGCTCTTAAATTATAATCAATGGGAGTATCGTTAAACATAAAGCTATTATTGTATCCTATTCCTTGGTTAAGGTTGAAAGGATTGATGTCAAAATTATCTAATCCATAACTTGTTCCTAAATTTTTAAGTTGTTCAATCCTATCATATATAGCTTGAACACCTGTGTTGTCTGCTAACATGTTTGAAGTATCCATGTCGCTAACTTTTATGGGATCGAAAGACATATTTCTGAACAAAGGATTGTTAGAAGCCCCTGCACCTTCCAATATACCTTCTAAGTTTTGATTTAACTGTTCACCTGGAGGGTTTAAAAATCTATCTACCTTTTGTTTGCCACCTTCATACTTTTCTTTTACAAAGTTCAGTAGATCAGCAGTGACTCCACCACTCAGTACTCTTTCACCAACTTTACCCAACGTATCGCCTGCTGCTCTAGTAAAGTCACCCGCAAACTCTCCAAAGTTTCGTGGTCCAATAGCATTTACTTGAGGTTTAGTTAAAGATAGTATGGTTCCTCCTGTATTAGGATCTTTAAGACCTAAATTAACAGTATTTAATCTAGTGATACCGGAGGCATCTGTTGCTTCAGTTCCACCCAATCTCCTACCTTGGTTGTACACCCTAGTTTTTTCAAAATAATCTTTTAAATTAGCAGGTCTTCCATATTCTTTTTCGATAGCATCTGCTTGTGCTTGAACTACAGGGTTTACTCTAAATTTTCCCTTAGCAGTTGTGCCTGGAGAAAGAGCCATACCTGAGTCGAATCTTGACATTATACTCTTCTCCTTAAAGATGCCTGTAGTAATCCATCTTGTGGGAATAAAGCCTCTGCCGTTTGTACATCAGGTGTTCCGGTAGTTAAAGGCTGATTGATAACTTCGTTAATGTTTGGAACGCTTGACGGTCTACTTACCTGATTGGCATCAGGAACCTTGACCGCGGTTTCTGGTTGTTGAGCTGCGTCTGAAGTTGAGATAACAGTTTCTGGTCGTACAGCTTCGTCTTGCCTTGTATCAGGTATAAGTTTCTGCTTTACACTATCTATGAACTTTGATGTGTTAAGATTGTTTGCCATAGTTACCTCTTTTAATCCACCAAATCGACTATATGAATCCTCAGCAGACTCTATTAAACCAAGTTTAGTGAAATCATTCTCTAATGAATCTTCTAAAGCTTGATCGTTGTCAAAGAATCTTTCTAATGCTCTTCCTAAGCTGACTAAACTACTTGGGTTCTTTAAATACTTACCAGTTGATAAATCTTTCATAGCCTCTGTCATAGGTCTTAAAACAAAAGGTTGAGCCATGAGACGAGCAGAATACTTAGATAATAAAACAGCAGCAATAGTTCCTATAGGACCTACTGTTAAAGTAGAAGCACCCACTAAACCTGCACCAGTTATACCTCTTAAGAAAGAACGTACACCACCGATCTGAGCTCTTCTGGCCAAGAAGGTAGAAAGGTTAAAGTTTTTATTATTAAAGAAAATAGCAGAAGCATCCGCAAACTCTCTTAAGGTATCCACTGTTAATGCTTTTCCATCAGCGTCTTTTAATTTAGCTAAGTTTAAACCTTCACTAAGACCACGTAAGCCTCCATCATCTAACCTGCCAAATTGATCTAGTCCTAAATTCATTTTATATTTTTGAACATCGAAGGTCATCTTGCCCAGGTCATCTGCAAGTCCTGCACTACCCTTATTTGTTGTTGTAAAAGCTTCTTGAAAAGCTCTTCCTAATTTAAAAGTCATAGCTTCTTTAAAAGCATCTTCACCTGTTCCTTGAATACCGGCCGCTCTTAAGTCTTCTACTTTTGCATTTTTAAAAATCTTATGAATTGTTCTAACACCCTGTGGGTTAGATAAGGTAAAAGCTTTGTCAAATAAAGTATCTAAAAAACTACCACCCATTAAAACTTTATCTTGAAAATAAAAATTACCTGCTCCTTTAAAGTTTTTCTTTTGATCTCCCATGAGTATCGCATACTGAGCATACTCTTTATCGGCTACGTTTAAATTATCTAAGTATGCTTTTTTTAATTTGTCAAAAGCTTCGTCAGTAACGTTTGCAGGTTTGATAGGGTTACCTAAAATTCTTTCAAGAAAGTCTTGAGCTCCCATTAAATCATCAACGGATGCCTTACCCACTCTGCTTGTGCCTCTCTCAGATAACTCTCCAAGAGTAGTTGCTATTACATCTCTAGTGTATTTAATTCTGTCATAGTCCACAAAACGACCAACATTGTTTACATTTTTTGGTTCAACTATTTCTTTAAATATATCAGAAACCATTTTAAGATCTCCTGATGCCTTACCAAAGTCAGTTCCGGCACCTAGCCTGTCTAACATTTCTTTTGAGTAGGTTCTTAAACTTTCAATGTCAAAAGCTTTGTTGAGAAGTCTTCCAGACTCGTCGCGAAGTCTGTACTTGTCTAAAATATCACTCATCATTTTTTTATCACCAGATAAAAAAGCTTCTCGAACGTTGTATCCCATTTTAGCCATTACGCTAGAAGGTCCTCCTTTTGCAGCGTCAACGAGTTGTTTAAATCCAGGAACCGTGCCTTCACCTTTTTTAATAAAACCACCTACGTTTTTAGCATAGGCTTTTTCAAACTCAGGACCAAAGAAAGGAACTCTACCTAAAACGTTAGGTAAAGAACTTACAATAGGAATATTTGAAACCTCTGCTCTGCCTGGTTCTACTCCTATGTTTTTTAATCTATTATAAACAGTTGGATTAGGAGAAAGTAATCTTGTTCCACCTGCTTTGAATAAGCTCATGACTGGTCTAACTGCTGTTAAACCACCACCTAACATTAAGTCAAACTGTGTTTCTTTTTTTAAATAATCAACTAACTGATCTCGAGTTGGTCTATTGATACCTGTTTCATAACCAATCATTTCTCCGTACTCATCAAAAGTAGGACTGTATAAAACTCCTTTTGAATTTAGATGAGTCATCAAACCTTCGTAGCCTGCTAAAGAAGATATATAAGCTGCGGTTCCACCCAATACAGCGCCTACGGCTGCTCCAGGTAAACCAAAAAATTTACCAATGTTAGCTCCTAGCTTAGCTCCCGCTACTGTTCCTCCCAAAGATGAGGAAAGACTTGTTAATAGTTTTAAGCCAGGTAATGGATTAGGTCTGTCTGTAAAATATTGAAACTTGTCATCAAGCTCATTCAAATCATATGTTTCAGGATGCATCATTCTATCTGTGTATCCGTATTGATTCATAAAATACTCAATGTTTTTAATTATTTCTTGTTCAGGTAATCCTTTTTGCATTCCTACTGTTGAAACTTGTGAAATTATTTTTTTCATTCCTTCTAAAGGAATTTTAGCTGAAGCAAATTTACCTGCTGTCTCATACTTTGATGCAGCTTGTTTAAAACCTAATACTGTAGGTAGCTCTGCCCCTGGTTCTAAAGTCTTATCGTCTTCTCCCTCGACTAAATCTCCCTCAGCAAATTCTTTTACATCTTGTAAAGTAATTCCATCCATTACTTCAGGATTGTCAGTGCTTTGTTGAAACTGAAGTCTAGCTAAGTAAAGATCATCAAGTGTTAAATAATTTTTCATTTATAATGTCATTCCATATTCTTCTAATATACCTTTTAAGTTAAAATAATCTGATTTTTGAGTATTGTTCTGACCAGTTGATTGTAAAGCGTTTTGATTAAGTTTTTCTATCGGCACTTGTTCTGTAGGTTTAACATAATTGCCTTGAGTTGATGATGTAGGCATTTGAAAAACTGAAACTTTGTTTGGTTGCCATTTGTAAAGGTCATAAATACCCGGCTCTTCTGTTTGAAAGTTCTGTTGAACAAGCGTGTCGTATCTTTTTATCATTGACTCTTTAAAACCTCCAAGCTTATTACTTAACTCTATAGGACCTTGAGTAACACTATCCATTTTAAACTCACCTATAGAAGATTCAATTGTGTCTTTTAATAATCTTTGTTGAGGTTGTTGAAAACGTGCAAACTGAATACCTAAAATCTTACCCTTTAAGCCTAATTGAAATACTTTAGGATCAATACTTAATTGCTTGCCTGCAAAACTAAAGTTGTATCTTTCTTTAGAAGTAGCTTCAGGTCTTATAAACTTACCATCTATAAACTGAATTCCTTCTTCTGCAGCTGTATCTACAAGAAAATTAAAAGTATCTTGAGCGTCTTGTTTAACATCACCGATCGCCATTAAAGTAGTTTCACCCATTTCATTTGCAACAGGTATCGTACTGTTTTCGTTGTATCCTTTTGCTTTCATAAATTCATCAACAGCATCAGGATTCTGTAATATGTCGTTTATAGTAAAGTCACCAAAAGCTTTGTTTTGATAAATTTCTTCATTTAAAAGATCTACAAACTGTTGATTGTAATCTATTCCTTGTGTTTTAAGGATTAAGTTTTGTCTCATTCTTGCTTTTAATTCTTTGTCAGCGTCTCCTGTTAAACCTGTATCAAAATTTTCAATTTCTGAAAAAGCCAATTCTATGTCTTGAGCTTCCTTCGCGTTATATAGCTGTGCGGTGTCTACATTATTTGTTAAAGCACCTGCAATATCGGCGGTTTTACCAAGAAATAAACTTAACAATGCTTTCGGACCAACAATTGCTTCACCACGTTCGTTAACTAAATCTTCTCCTGCAATAGCAGTAACAAAGTTTATGGAACCCAACAATTGATTCATTCTTTCATTGCCCTCTTTAAAGAAGGAAGTTGGATCACGAAGACCTTTGTAATAGGTAGCATCTTCTCTACTATCGACAAGAACGAAATTACGATTTCTAATAACTGTTCCATCAGATGTTGTTATATCTGTTATAGGATTGAGTTGCTCTGCTTCTAGTGGACTATTTACTTGAGTGACTGCACTTGTAAATCTAAGAAAACTTCCGTCGGGTGCATACTCAACTCCTCTTAAAAACATTGCTTTGTCAAAAGGTTGATTAAGCTTTGCTGAATCCGCAGCGATTGACGCTGCTCTATCTAACATGTCTTGTTCTTTTTGAAAAGCCATAGATACGGCACTTGCACCAAGTTCTCTATCATATGCTTTTCTTTCTTGAGCAAGTTTGATAGCACCATCAAGAACAGGACCACTAGCCTGACCTAATACATCTAAGAAACCTGCAACACCTTTTTCATTAGTCTTACCTGATACTAAGTTAGAAGCTAGTTGTAATAAAAGAAGAGCAGGAGTGGTTGAGTCTTTTGTTTCAGTAGCATCTCTAAGTAAACCTTTAAAACGTTCAGTTTCTCTTTCAAAATCAAAAGTACCTGCTTCTCTATTTGCAAGATCGTTTTGAGCTGCATCTTTGTTAGCAAAGCCTTCTTCACCACCACTGCTTTCATTTATAACTTCATCTTTTTTCTCATTTACTATGTCATCGTTAGGCTTCTCTTCCCCGCCACCTAATAAATTAATTAAATCTTTTGCTCTTTTGTCTATTTTAATTGGACTCTCACCACCTCTTGTTAAATCTGTTTGTGGTTGAGGGAAAGGACCTTCCTTAGCTAAGTCTTCCATTAAAGACAGGTCGCCAGTTTTAACATCTTTGAAAGGCGCAATAGGACCACCTATGGCCTCTGCTTGTTGAACTAATTCTTCATCTTGAGGAAAGTCATAGACACCTGCTGCCTGGTCATCTTTTAACCCTCTTTCTCTACCTTGTCTAAATCCTTCAACCAAGGCTTTTTCAGCTTGTCTTATCTCACTTGCTCCAACACCAATCTTTGCTAAATCAAATGCAAAGTTAGGTTGTCTAACTGCGTCTATTAAAAAGTTTAATCTTTTCTTTGATCCTACTGGAAAGTTCTCACTAAAGTAAGTCATTGGGTTTTGGTTCAGTTGATCGGGAAAACCATATGGATTTCTTTCCGTTTTAGCTCTAAAGCCAGAACCCTCGCCTGTATTAATTGATCCTCTATCTAAACCAAAAACAGCAGTTCCTAGTTCTTGAACTAAACCTCTATTTAAATCTTCGACAGGAGCTAATATGTAATTAAACATATCTCCATAGTAATCAGGAGTAGCTCTAAAAGTTTCTTTAAGATTATCTACAATTCCTTTTGTAAAATAAGCACTTGTGCCTGTCTCTTTCTCTCTTTTAGAAGTTTCAATACCTTTGGCTATGCCGCTTAAAAAGTCAAAACCTAAAATGGGTTTAAAAAGACCTGAGTCGTAGACACTTTCCGGACGAGCACCACGAGGTTCGCCTCTTACCGAAGACCCTCCCCGGTAACCTTTAACAAACATTTGTCTATTAAGTACATTTGACATTCACTATCCTATGAGAAACTAAACCCTGAATCACCTAACAAAGAACTAATACCTGCTAAGCCTACTCCTGCACCAAGTAATTGACTAAATGGAGAGGGTGAAGGTTGTGTTGTAAATACCTGTTGACCAGAAGGAACACCTCGTAAAATATCTGAAGCAAATTGTATTCTACCAAAAGGTTCTCTTTGAGCTTCTAAAGTATTTTGACGAGCTACATCACGTTGCATTTGATCTTGTTGTTGTTGTAGTCCTCCAAGACCCAATAGCTGACCTATGTCTTGAAAACCACTTCTTTGGGCCATAGCACCTAAGCCTGCTGTTTGTTCAGCTATACCTTGTTGCGCTATGCCTCCTGCTAATGTCTGTTGACCTAACTGACCTAGTGTTGCAGCAGATCGTAACTGTTGTTGTTGAGCTTGTAAAAAATTTCTTTGTACGTCTTCAGCAATTCTTCTTGATTTGATGTCTTGTAAGTTTCTAGCTAATTCTGCTCTTTGCACACCTTCACGACCACCACCAAAAGCATTTGCTCCTATTGCTTGTGCCGAAGCTTGATTCTGAGCCATAGCGCCTTGACGATCAATTTCAGCTAAAACATTTTGTGTAACTTGTGATTGATACGGATCCATAAACTGTGCAACTCCAGAAGGACCTACCATGTTTACACCCTGTCCTATAGTACCAATACCCGCTCCTAAAGTAGTACCCGCTGCACCTAGTTGTTGAGAAGCTGCACCTAGATAAGGTTGATAAGCTCCGATACCAGAAGAAAAGGTATTGCCTGTAATATCAGTGTTTGCTGCAGACATAGCTGCATTTTGAAAAGGTTGAAACTGTGCTACAGAGGCAGCAGGAATAGTTTGAGCAACGTTAGCTACACCGTTAGCTCCAAAAACAGATTCAAGTAATTGTTCTGCTCTTTTCTCAATAAACTCCGGTTGTCTAATAATTTGTTCGTTAACTGCCATTATGCTGTCCCTACCATGTTACCTAATATACCTTTTTTCTGTGCGTCTTGTAAGCCATAAAAGAAAGAACCGCCCATTTCTTTCGCTTGATCTAAATCTTCTGCACCCATGCCGTAACCTATATCAGCTACTGTCTTAGCATTAACGACAAACTCTCCGTCAGCTAGTTTAGCATACACAGTGTCCTTGTTCGGTGATCCGCGGTCATCGGATATTGGACCTTCTCTCTCTAAAAATAAATCTCTTCTTGGACTGTTCATTTTAAAATTATCTATATTGCCGTCCATCATCATACCCTCTGCGGCTCCTATTGTTAGAACACCTTTTCCTGGACCAGTTTGAAAAATCTTAGGGTTTTCATATTGATCAAATTTAAATTTTTCTTCTTGCATCTGTTGAAGTATCTCTTGCCTACGTTGTTCTCTTAACATTTCAAGCATGTCTTTATCTGCCTGACTAAAACCATCGTCGGCCTGCTCACCTTTTTTAGCGTGCATGATACCACCATCTTTGGCCATGTTATAAGAATAAAGTCCGCCTTGACCTGCAACCGGGTTAATAAGAGAGGCCATACCAGTTGGTAAAGCACCTTGACTTCCTACCTCAGGACCACTTGGCAAATTTTCTATATCGCTTTCATCAAAGAAACCTGAAGTTCCGGCTAAACCAAGAGCACCTATAAGAAGTTCAGGATTAGTTTTTGCAAATTCTGTAAACTTAGAAAGAATTCCCCCTGTAGCATCTGTGCCTGCGTTTCCACTTAAAACAGTTTCTTGTGCTCTAGCTAGAAGATCTGCGTCCGATGAACCAGTTCCTAAAGCTTTTAATGCATCAAATTCTTTTAAGGTTGCACCACTAATCTCTGTGCCTGATCCTATGCCGGTTCTCATTCCACCTTGTAAAGGATCATATATTGGTTTTCCACCTATCATTCTTGAAGCTTCTGCTGCTTGACTCGGTAAATACTTACCACCAAAGCCCATTTGAGTCATGCCTGGAGAGAAACTACGTTGACCAAATGATTTTAGTATACCCGATTCACCGCCAACGATACCTGGTATATTTCCTTGAGAGAAAAACTTTCCTAAAGGTCCTGAACCTCCGGATAGGAATCTTTGACCACCATAACCGACAGCTCCTGCAATTAACGCATTGTTTAAAGCTTCTTGACCTTCATCGCCTCTGACTAAAGAACCTATTCCTGAACCAATTGCAGCTCCCGCCGGTCCTGCAACCGCGTATCCAATTGTTCCGGCAACCGCCGGTAGAACATCTTTGATTCCTTCAATAAAATTTTTTAACATTTTCTATTCCGGCAGTGTGTGTGCCCCCGCAAATACATTCGGAGCTGTTACGTGGACATCTCTTCTAATATCTGCCTCTGTTGTGTCTGTTTCTGAATTGTCAATATCGGCCTGACATTCTTCGTGTGAACTGTATTCGTGCCCTGTTTTTAAGTTAGTTACAGTAGTTTCAACTTTAGCGCTATAAACAGGTATTCTTTGACCACCTATTTCATCATAACGTAATAAAACAGGTTCGTCTAAAATCTTTGCCATATTATAGTTTTATCGAGAAAGGGCTAAGAAATCAATAGGTTTTACTAAGGATTAAGTTTTAATCCTACGACAAATATTTTTTTATTTTCGTATGTAAATTCGCCTTTATGAGATAATAGAGAAGAAAAACAAGTGCCTGTACTCTTTATAGGCTGCACTCTAATACAGGTTCTTTCCATGTGTTCTTGATTGTAATCATTTAGATAGAAAACAGTATGTCCTGAATTACAGGTTGAAAGATAAAGAAATAAAACAAAATCCTCATTATGCCAATGTTTGTGTATGTCCATACCCCCTCCATTCTCATACTCTAAATAATGAACCCAAAAGTAAGAGAATTTATCTGTTCCTAATTGCTCAGATACAAATTTAGAAAGACCATTATTTAAAAAAGTTTGAAACTCCTCATCTTGCCATTTATGTAAGTTAGGTGTCTGATACCCTGAGTTTTTTTCATTATTATTAAAAGAGGTATTTTCTTGCCATGTCATAGGGTTAGAATTTCTATAGCTCTCGTATTTGTCTATTAAAAATTTTGTTATTAAAGGATCGACACTAAAGTTTCTTAAGAGAGGATAATTCAAAATAAGATTATTGTTGTTGTTTTATCTCTAAAACAGATACTTCAATCATAGCTCTGCTCGCAGCATTAGCCTGAACTTTTAGGGAGTCACCCTCAGCATATACCATACTAGTAGATATTGTATTGGTATCACTTGCAGAGACATCAACTTGAAATACTTGAAGGTCTGCACTACCATTATTGTGGTCAATATTTACAGTGACTGCATTTGATCCATCGTAGTTGTGGGTGTTAATTGTTTTTACAATAAAAGTAGATACAGGAACTGGTGGTGTTGCAGCTACATCGGCAGTTGGAACTGTAAAGACTGTTGTCAGATCTGTTGTAGTGACATTGGCTATAAATCTTTTAAATACATCAGCCACTAAAATACCATGCCCTTCTTGTGGCCTCTTCTTGAGTGTCTTGTGTATACTGAGTATTCAACTGTTGAATTAACTCTTCTAATTGTCTAATAAGTTCAGCAGACTGCTGAGCATCATACTCAGGTCTTGGATCAGGAAATCTTTGTAAAACTAACTTTGCCATTATCTTCTACCATCAGGCTGTATTTCAAAACGTTGTGTTCCTAGTCTCCAAGCTGTGCCTGTGGTGTTGGAAACAACATTGACTGTAAACTCTCTACCTCGTCCTCTCAAACTGACAAACTGTGTGCTGTCTACAAAACTAGTAGTTTTAATTACACTAGTGCTATTGTTTGGATAGTTTTTAAATTCTAAACTCATATTCAATGTTCCCTCTTGATTTTGCACATCAGGAATAAGCTTTGATACAAAAGAAAACTCATCACCTGTGCCAATCTCAACAGAACCTGATTTAACATATGCAGTGATAGCTTCATCATCACCGTTGTTACCAACTTCATGCAAGAACATTTGACTAGCTCCGTCTGTTAATCCAGATATGACTTCATTGTTGGCCGTGGTCGTTGGTAAGTAATCTGAGGCCACCGGGTTATCGTAAACCTCTCTATCAATCCAAGCTGTTCTATCCAATGTTCCGATCCACCAAGTTTGTTCTAAATAGTTATAAGCAACCACTGCATTAATTTGATTTGATCCTGTTCTATTGTAGAACCATAAAATTTCGTTGTACTCACCATTGTGTCCTGCAAAAGCATTTTCAGATCCTGTTTGATTAATATTATCAAATATGTATTGCTCCACTGTGCAAGGTAATTTTTTAACTGTACCATCAAAGAGAAAGAAAGAATCTTGAGACATCCAATAAGAAACACCATTAATATCTATACCTGCGTGTTGCCCTATGATGCCACAGTTTTGACCAAGTTGTCTTAAACCAAAAGTAAAAGGAGGACCAATAAATTGCATTGAGTGTAATGAGGTGTCAGTCCATACAAGTATTTGACCTCTTGATCGCTCTGCGGCCACGATTCGTGATCCGTCAGCAATTCTTAATGTGCCTGCAGTATTCTCTGCTGTAGGTTGGTATGTTTCAATGTCTTCTTGGTTTGAAAATCTTATAAGTAAATCATCTTGAGCATTAGTTCCACCGATAGTAGGTTGAGACCCCATTAAAAGTAAATGTCTATCAGGTGTAGATACTAAACCTAATCTTGACTTAGTTGGTGCGTTTGTAATAGCTGCTGCTCTTGTTGATACACCTCCTGATGTGTCCCATTTAAAAGCCCCACCATTTAATACAACTGCAATTAAGTCTTCACCAAAATTATCAAGAGACCATTGTCTTGCTTCTAAGGTTACGTTTGAAGTTGTAGAGGGTGTTCCCCATGTACCTGAACTCCAAGTATCTGTTCCCCAACCAAAAGCGGGTAATGAAAACTCAGGACCTATATTAATTTGATACTTTGCATTGCCAGTTCCACCGCCGCCTGAAGTTGATCCAGAAGCAGCAGAAGTCGCTGTGACCACATAGGCATTGTTATTAGCTACTGAAGTAACTTCAAATTCTTTGTTCATGTCTAGACCATCAATAGCTGAAAAAGAGTCAAAGGTAACAAAGTCACCTTTTTGTGCGCCATGAGATGTATCGGTGACTACAACAGAAACTGAAGCATTTGTAGTAAAAGGATTTGATAAGGAGCTCGTTGTTTTTCTTAAAGGTGTTATGTCGTAAGCTTCACCCTCTTGAATAACATATAATTTTCTATCAGTGCCAACTGCATTATGTCTTGTTCCGTCAAGAGATATCCAAGCGTGCTGATCCCGTACAACACCTACTAAAGTTGTAGAAATAAATTTTTGCCACCCTTTAATTTTCTGTGGTAACCCTTGAAAAAAACGTACATTATCTCCATCAGTCCATTTACCGGCACCTGTATAATCAGTGACTTCTTTATTAATACCAGGAGTTGGTCTAAAATTTACTAAGGGCATTTGATTAATATACTACAATTTAATAAAATTAAAAGGGTCGGAAATCCATAGCAATAGATATTCTATCTGATTCAACAGGATCTACCCAATGCTCGATTGTAGAAGGAAATATTAATGATAAACCTTCTTTTTCTTCTACCTTTAAATCTTTATCTTCTATATTAAAATTTAAACAATTATTAGTTGAAGGCTTAATAACCATTATCATTGAATAATGTTCAGGATTATGATGATGTCTTGCAGCGTAATGACCTTTTTCATAAAAGTTTATCCACCACCAGGTTTTTTCCCATTTTTTTATATCTGTTTTTTGAGGTAAAATTTCATCACAACAAAGATAGCCTATGTCATGTATAAATTTATAATCTGGATTAAAACCTGAGGTTAGTGACTTGACATTTTTTAAATCTTTAGCCCATTTATCTTTTTCTTGATAAACAAAATTAGATATATTTAAACAATCATTTTTAGGTAAATAGAACTCTATTATTTTTGTATCTACACTCATTATATTTCACTAGGAGCATTTAGGTAAATTAAAAGCTATTGAAATTCTTTCGTGGTCCACGCCATTACAGGCACTTACAGAGTGAGGTTGTACTCCTTTAAAAAAAATCATTTGTTTTTCTTTTGGATAATATGAGCAAACACTGCTATTTATAATAGGAATAAGATTGTGAAAATTTAAAGATGACTTTTCACAACAAACTTTGTGATAGTATACTGCTGACCAACTGTCCAAAGTATGATTGTGTACTTTGTTAGAGTGTTCTCCCTTATTTATATTTACCCAAAAATTTGCTAGTTTTACCTTTTGATTAATTGAATTTAAACTGTTGATGGCAAACACTATAAGTTCGTGAAAACCAAAGGTAATGTCATTGCTTTGATATCCCCCCTCATTACTTAACACTCTTCCTTTATCAAAAGTAATAAGATGTTTTATGTGTGCATCTATTTGATTTATATCTCCAGTATATTCATTAGTAAAAAAAGAATCTTTATGAATAATTGTTTCGATCATTTTTTAGCAACTAAAGACCCAACGTGGCCTTTAAATGCTCTATTACCAAAATGAGTCAAAGGCATGGCTAAATCTGCCCATATCTCTCCACCACACTCTTGCCATAAACGAGAAAAATAATAGTCTTCAGATAAGTATCTTTTTTGTGTTTTTCCTTCAACAGTCTTTGTTTCGTAAGGTCCGACTGCAAATAAATCATAACAGTTATCAGACTTATAAGATCCGCCATTAACTATTTGATCCGACTCATACTTTCTTTCAGGAAATTTTTTCATCATTGTTCTAAAGACGCTCCTTTTTACAAGCATCATTCCTGTTGCAGCTTCTTGTACAGGGAAAAAACCATGTTCTCCTTTTAAATTAAAAGGATCATCAAAATTTACATTATAACCTAAGGCTCTTGCTTCTATTTCATCAGGTTGTGCGTTAGGATTTTCTTCGAGAATTTTTTTTAATTTCTCTAAATGTAAGTGTTTTCTTGGATAAATACCACAAGCCACATCCTTTTCAGCGCAAAGTAATCTTTCAATATTCTGCCATGTAAAACCTATGTCCGCATCTATAAATAGTAAGTGAGTTGCTACAAAATCTTGTTGATCAAACATCATAGATACTACTGTATTTCTAGCTCTAGTTATAAGACTTTCGTTACCTATTGTTTGTATCCTAAGGTTTACGTTATTAGCTGCAGTCCAAGACTGTAATTCTAACAGACCATGTAAAGTGCTTTCTGTTAGCATCCCGCCGTACATCGGCATTCCTAAAAAAATTCTAAAGTTCTTATTTTTTATTTCTTCTGGTTTAATCATTTGTTCTCCTGTGCTTTTTTAAATTAATTGTTTTTTTAAATTGTCTATAACTGAGTTTACATCAAATCTCATTACCTTTGGTGTATTTGTTATAAGATTTATATTTTTATCATAATAAAATCTTTCTGAAACATTTGCATCATTCCAAAGCACAACTCCTTTTGTTTTACAAAACTTGTTAGAAGACATGTGATTAAGTGAACTATCTATTCCAATAAAGCTTTTTGCATACTTAATCAAATGAGCATAATGCATGTAATCAAAAGAAACATCTATTTTGCAAGTATTTTCGAAGAAATTTTTTACAGAAAAAACATTTAAAACATTTAATTTTAAATCAAAATTTAAGATATTAATAATCTCTTGAGATTGTTTTTTGGTTAAACATCTTGATCCAACAAAATCCGTTTCATTGTGTTGCTCGTCACTACCTACAAACTGCACCATTACATAGTTTTCAAGTTGTTGCAGCAGAGGTTGCATTTCTTTCTCGTCATCCTCTGTAAAGTATATCTCATTATACAAATCTTTTGTTATTTCAATATTAAGTGAGTGCCTAAAACTATTTATTAGGTGTACTTTATTAGTTAAAAAATAAGAACTATATCCCTCTACCAAATGCACTTTATTAAATTTATTTAAGAAATTTGTATCATCTTTCCATCCACATAAATCATAATGATAAGCAAAATTTACCTTAGGATGGTTTTTAAAAATCATAGGCCAAGTCGACATAATCGTAATATTGTTTAATTCATTCAAACAATTCGTAAAGCAGATGTTTTTACCTATGCCTCCATTTAATACATAGAGATCATTTTTCATTCTCCAAGCATTTTTCTTTTATCATATTTGTATTCTGCGTAATCACCTTCTTGATCTACATAATGTAAAAACACAGTAGTAAAATGATCGTGTTTACACATCTCTCTCCAATGAATCTTATCCATTCCTTTGAAGATCACTGCATTATTAGGAAGCATAGAAAATTTATGATCTATCCTGTATCTATTATATTTTCCGTCAGAGCTATAGTATTTATAATCTGAAGTCTCATCTTCTTCCCCAACGAATATTTCATAAGGTTGATCAATAGGATCTGCCCCTAAACAAAGAGCAACTGTATATTCACAAGACTCTCTATCAGTGTGTATTTTTAAATCGGAACCTTTATCATAAATTCTAAAATAAGAATAAGTGGGCCACAATTTTTTCCCTATGTTTTGTTCTATAACGGAAGTGCTAGCCTCCATTAAAGTTTCCATCAAATAATCACTATGTTCTCCAATCAAAGAATTTGTTTGAGAATCAACATTAAATTTTTTTTGATTTGAATATTTAACAACTGAATAGGAATACACTAGATTTAAAACTTGTTGTGGTAAAAATTCTTTTATAAAAATTGGTTCCATTATATTACCCACCCTATTAAAGCGTATCGTGTCCCCTTTGTAATTTTGTTGACTTGATGAGAAAACATAAAATTAGACGGAAAAATAACAGCATCACCTATATTTTGTGGAACCACATGATTTCCTGAGGGTAAATCAAAAACAAACTCTCCACCTTCATATTCATTATTTAAACAAACAGAAATAGACAAATGTCTTTCTGTAACTGTGGGGCCAAAATCCTGATGAAATTTATAACCCGCTTGATGATCATTTTTTTCGTATTTAAGAATATCTAATTGTGAAATTTTTTCGATATGTATATCGTGTTTATTTTTATAGTGTTGTACACATTCAAATATTTTTTCTTGAACTGCATTTAAACAAATTTTTTCACCAAATGTTTTAGTTTCTAAAATATTTCTTGATACACAATTTCTTGTATCTTTGCTAACACCTCCCACGGTTCTTGCATCCTCATAGTCACTATCAAAATAAGAAATAATTTTCTTGCAAAAAGTTTGGGGTATTAGTTTTTTAACGTCTAATATGTATTCTTTCATTTTCTATTTATACACAATTACTTAGAAAGTAATACTGTGTGCAGAAAGATAGTTGTTTCTTTCTGTGTCGGCTACGCTAGTTGCCTGTGAGGTGTCGGCAGAGAATCCTTCTTCAACTCCAGGGTTTGCAGCTTTCCAAGTGTTACCTTGTGCTGTGAGATTTGCATTGTAAGCTGTATTCCAAACATCTTGAGCTTCCGCTCTAATCACTACATTGGTAGCCCATTGAGGAAAAGAAGAGATTGAAAGATTATCTCGAGTATCAATGTATTCAAGATGACCTGTATTTGTACTCGCATCCCATTGTAAAGCATGTACATTTGAGTCTATTTCTGTGTGAGATCGAATGTTATAATGCACAGTGCTATCTAAATAAACATCTGACTCAGTATCTCCTGTGCCTTTTGCAGGGCCGTTTCCATCTAAAGAACCCGCAGCATCAAAAATTACTGTGATTCTACTTTGAACTGTTGTGTTATTTACTGTTGTTGCCATTTTTTTTCACCTTTTTAGCTAAAGCCTTTTTAGGCTTCTTTTTAATTTTTATATTATTATTGCTTAATTGTCCAATTGTTTCGTCTGCTAAACTCTTATCTCCTTCCATAACAGCTCTTTGTTGTCTAGCTAACAAATTAAATATTGTCGTAGTATTTCGCATTAAATTCGATGCTGTATCACTTTTTTGCAATAGCCCTTCCATAGCTTTGTTAGAATCAACCATTTCATTTCTAAAGGATTCTGTGGCTGCTTGGACTTGCATTGTTTGCCTAGAATTTTCTACCAAAAGTAAAGGAATCCAAGCAATAGAACAACCCCATTCTTGAACGTCTAAACCTGTTTGTGGATTTTTACCTTGAAGCATATTGTACCAAATACATCGATGTTTTATACACTTCTTTTTTAAAAGAGGACACATTCCATCAGGATCAAATATAGGCATTAATTTGTTACAAGACTCATAAAACAATTAATAGTGACTCTTGACGTAGCTGTATCTGGATATAAAGCTTGCATACAAGAGTGTAAATAATTCGAAGGAAATAACAAAGCTCTATTTTCTTTAAAACCTGCGGCAATAGATAATTCCTTATCGTTATAAAATCCTGTTCCATTACAAAACCCCTCTTTACCAGTAATAAAAATTAAACAATTAGTATCACTATCATCATCATCTATGTGAGGATTCATTTTATCATCTTTTCTTTCATGCATACACATTGTGTTTATTTTATATTGCTTTTCAAAAGTATCTTGAATATTTTTTTTTATTGTATCAAACAAGTTTGAATGAGATAATTTAAAATCACGACTTCTATTTCCTTGCCAGTATACTTCTGTATCAAAAGAAGTTTCCCAATCCTTAGCGTTATATATAGGAACTTTTTGTAAACTTTCTTTAATTTTATTAATATCTACAAAGAAATTATCTTTTATTTGAATCAATTAGTCTTTAGCAGCTATAATTACGTTTGCGTATTTTACGTTAGCAGCAGGGACAGTTACAGAAACATCTGCTGATGCACTTGATAAAGATCCACTAAAGGGGTGAGTGTGTGATCCACCACCACCTGCATCGTTAGTTTCTGAACTTCCTCGATTGCCTGGTGGCACACCACCAGGTTGACCTGGCACAAAAGGAGCGCCTAGACAACAAACATTAAATATTAAACAACTAGGACTTGATGGACCTGCGTTTTCAGGTTGTCTATGACCAATAGGAAAAGTATGGCTGTGAGATGCTATGGTAGGCGTGGATAGAGTTGTTGCTCCCACTGTTCCCGCAACTGATCCTGTGACAGTCGCTGTATCTGTTCCCGCTTTATTAGTTGTTGCTAAGAAAGATGAGAAGTACGCAGTTGAACCACCTGTACCACCACCTGATCCTGTGACAACTGACATAACGGCTTCATTAAGTGCAGCAGTTGTATCTTTAGTCCAACCTGTTGGAGCAGATGCTTGATAAAAAACTTGTTTGGTACCTGAAGGAAAAGGTTCAACTCCACTTAAATTTGAACCATCACCTGTAAAAGTTGTGGCAGTTACAGCACCATTTGTTCTAAGAATAATTTGTCCTGATGAACCCGCAGTTACAGTATCTTTAAAAGTTGTTGCCCCTAATTTGTCGACAGCGTTATACATTTTAAAATTAGCAGAACCGTCATTATAAATATGTGAGTAGGCACCTTGAGTGATTGCAATACCGTTAGCAGTATGTCCAGTTGATGCTATTGTTAAAGTTTGTGAACCTGTTGTATTATTAAAGAAAACATATTCACCTTCAGTAGCGGGTACAAATACAACAATGTCTCCCGTTAAAGCTCCTGTGAGTTCAATTATTTTATTAGAGGACTCAGCAGTTGCATCTGCATCAGCAGTTGAAAGAGTAATGTTGGCAGAACCTGCTACAGATTTGGCTAAGTAGCCTCCTCCAAAAGCGTCTAAAACGTCTAAGTTATTGTTAGTTCTGGTACCCCAGGTATTGGCGTTAGCCCCTGTTTCCATCTTCTCTAATTTAAATCTACTTGTAAATGTACTTGCCATGTTTTTACCTCTCTAAAATATATCTTTTTTTGTTATTCAAGCAACACTTTTTATGCTGCATCCACCTGTGTCCATGTATTGCTTGCACCTGTTACTACATTTGCCCAAGGAGTTGCAAAAGGGTTTCCTGTGATTATTGATAGATCAAGACCTGTCACATTGACTGTGGCTCCTGCTCCCACTGTAGCTGTGCCTTCTGCAAAAGATAAGGCTACTGTTGAAACACTTACAATAACTCCTGTACCTACCTCTACAGTTTCAGTGCCTAGCGCAGAACTCATGCTTAAACTGCCCAGAGTTACCAGAGCGTCAGCTTCTGCAACAGCAGTGCCTAAAGCTGAGGTCATCGTAACTGCTGAAGGATCTACTTGTGTGAATATTTCAATAGTAGGAGTTCCTATAGCAAAGTCTAATTGATCGGAAGGTGCTATTACTGCAGCACTTCCTTCACCAGAAACAGTGGCTCCCGATAAAGCTACGCCAACAGTTAAACTATCTAAAGTTTCTACTGCCGTTCCTGTTTGAGATGTTGTGCCAAGAGCACTTGTCATCGCTAATCCTGTTGGACTTACAATGACACCTGTTCCAACTTCTTGAGTAGTTGTTCCAAGTGTTGTGGTCATAGCCACACCTGTGACACTAACCTCTTGTGTTATGTTTTCGTTCCAAGCAAAAGATCCCCAGGTGTTTCTTCCCCAACCTGCATCTACTGTACCTGAACCTGTTTCATCACCTGCAGTGAAAGCCATAGAAAGGCTACCAAGCACTACGCCTGCGCCTTCGTTAATTACTAATCCTCCAGAGAGTTGTGTTTCGAATGAAACACCTGTGGGAGATACTACGTGTTCAGGTTCACCTACTGCAGTGCCTAACGCACTGGTCATAGATAAAGTTGAAACGGATACTATTGCATCTGCAACAACAGACTCAGTTCCTATAGCTGTTGTTGTCGATAGTCCAGTAACAGATACTGTAATTGAGCTTTGTTGGCCCCATGCGCCTTCGCCCCAATTATTTTCACCCCAAGCATCTGCCATGGTAATGCTACCTTATATTAAGATAATCTTAATATAGCACTTGAAGCATCATTAGTTGGGAATGCGATTGTGAATGTACCGTTTGTTGATGTCTTTACTGCACCAAAATCAAGAACTGCAATAGCTGCATTTGTGTTAGCTGAAGATCTGTTATAGATCAAAGCTGCTTGTGCAGAAATTGTTGCTGATGTAAAACTTGCGTTTGCAAAATCAACAAATGCTGTAGAAGCTGTAGCACTTGTTGCTGTTAAGCCAATGGTTGGACTTGTTAAAGTTATACCACCTGCTGCGTATGTTCCTGAATTACCTACTTCGTTTGTTGCGGAATAGGCTGTTGTGTTTCCATTTAAAGTTACAGAGTTTGTATACAGAGCGAGATTAATTGTATCATTATCAATATCATGATCGCCCGCTAACAGCTCTTTTTTAAATGAAGCACAGACTGCTTGATTTATTGCCATGTTTATTTACCTCCTGGGTCTACTGATCTTAGAGGGAGTCTTAAGACACCGTCTACATACTCATCTCTACGTTTACGTCCCATCTGCTCTTGAGCAAACTCGCTTAAGGCAGCTTGAAACTTCTGATCGTATACTTGCATATCCTGTGTGTTTTTCAAGTAAGAAAACGTTTCTGCTAAAGTTCCGTACAAAAGTACCTCAGGTGCTTTATTGGATATAAAAGTTGTTGTACTAGTAGAGCCAGTGCCGTTGCCCAATCTTTCAGGAGTTTCTTGATACCACATCTCAACTGTGTAAGCTGCGTTTGGAGTAGGAGCTACAATTAAAGTGGTAGCATCCCAATTACCCCAATATTTAGGTTTACCTGTAAAATTTGTATCTGTGGTAGATCTCTCAGGAGAGTATTCATCCATAAAAGTTGTGTCTTTTTGTTCAAGCCAAGTTCTTGTTCCGTCTGTTTCAACTAACTGTAGAGCTCTAGCAAATCTGAATCCGCCTTCGGGCCCAGATACGTCTAAAAAAGCATTGTTTGCCTCAAAGGTAGATGTTGCAAATCTTCTTTGATAATCACCGTCAATTGCTCTATCTATTTTATTTTCAATGTTAGTAAGAAAAACATTGATGACACTGTTAGATAGAACGTCACTTGTTACTTCTGTGTAGTTTCTTACATTGTCTAAAAGTTCAGAATAATTCATGATATTACCACAGTCACTTTACCAACACTTGAACCAATAATCAACGATCTACTTGGAGTAGACGGCATCATACCGTTTGACTCAAACGAAGTGTCTCCCGGTGCAGAAACAAATACAGTCATAGGTTCTTGTCTAGCGGGTCTTGTCCAGGGAAGAGCTTGAGGATCTGCATTGTGATGAGGCGGGTCTAATTGTGGATGCTTTGTTTCAAAGCATTCCGGACAAGTCATTAAACCATTCCATTCTTCTCTAAGCCTGTGAAAATCATATTGTTGACCGCAACGATCACATAACGCTATGGCGTATTTACCATTAGCAAAAGCACCCATGTTAGCTACCTACGAAATAATTTTGTGGAACTATGTGAACAGAAGTTGATTGACTGTCTTCAGTTAACGCTCTTTGCATTTCGTCTTCATAGTATAATTTTAAAGACTGAGTTCTTTCTGGAGAAATTTTTTGTGATAAAAAATACGCAAGGCCTGAAACCATGCAAGGTAAAAATCTATAAGGTGCATCTGGATTGTTTGTGTAAGCACCCGCGTCTTCTATTCTTCCTAAATAATAATAATTAATTTGAGTATCTGTAGTATTAGGAGTTAAGTACAATGTAATTGTTACATTAGATAAATTTCGTTGAATAAAATATTGAGTTGGTTGTCCTTGAGAACTTTTATTAGGTATTGCTTGATACTCTGATCTTGAAACTTTTGTCATTGTAGTATCTGTGCTACCATTTCTAAAAACCATTTCTAATACGTCACTAGCATCTGAAGGTGCTGTGTAGGTAGTTGTACCTGCTGTAAGATTTTGAGTATGGTTTTCTACTTTCCAAATATGAACTCCTCTGTTACCCCATTCGGATAACAGAAGGTTTAAACTTCTTCTAGCAGACTGTAGTTGATAACCTGTTCTACTTCCAGATAAGCCACATCTTTCATAAGCATCTTGAATAATATCATCAAGCTCTAAATTAAAAGTTGTTGTTCCAGACGTGGCCATCTAAATTATCCTCTTTTTTTAACGACAGATTTTTTCTTGCCTTTTTTAGTGACTTTACCGCCACCCTTCATCATAGGCATAACCTTACCGCCACCGCGCATTTTTCTTCCCACTACGTTTTTTGTCTTACCTCGCATTTTTTTTCTCCTTTTTAAAAAGTTTTTCGTACTTATCTTGCCTAGTTTTTACGACCTCGTCGTAATACTCAGCCGGCCATTTTTTATAATAACCTATCTTATGTAGTTTGCAACTTGCATCATAGAGCTGTTTAAATTTTTGTATCAACATCATAGAATACTCAAGATCTCCTTCATATGCGCAATTATCTGTGGGATCTACTAAAAATTCTTGTCCCTCTACTGTAGCAGGCACGTCTGGATGAAAGCCCATAAAATACACATCTTTTTTGTTATACAGTTTATTGTAAAAATTAACTTTATCATTGAACTGTTCAAAAGAATATTGATCAAAAAAAGGATCGCAATAAATGATAATGTCGTGTTGTTTTTTATTCCAAGATTTAATTACATCTGTAAGTTGTTTTTCATACTTAGATTTATCCATACGAACTTCAATTCGTAGTTTATTATCTTTTCTCCATTTAGCTGCAAAAGGACATGCAGGAAAACCTATGTGTTTGTTCATTGGTTCTAAGACTTGCTTAGACCATTCAACTACGTCTTCTTTAATTTTTTCTGCTTGTTTTCTTCTTGACAATTGTTTTTACCATTGTGGGTTTACCACCTGGATTACCTGCCTTTTGTTTTCTGCTGACCGCACTAGCTTTTTGTCCCCTAGACATAGACGCTGCTTTTGCAGCCGGGACACATTTAGGATAATTTTTTCTTTTCTCTTTACCGCTTCGGCCACATTTAGGATAAGACCCGTCGGCTTTTTTATTGGCTATGTCTACCCAATTTTCTTTAACCCAAGCTTTAAGACCTTTTTTTGCCATTTTTTTTAATAACTCCACTTAAAGTTTTAGCTTGTTTTGCATGAAGCTTAGAGGCTTTGTTAAGTCCTTTAATGACTTTTTTAATTTTTCTTTTAGCTTGTTTCATTAGGCTCTCTTTGTAACTTTTCTACGATTTTTCATAACAGCACCACATCCTCTAGCGATACCACCTTGGTCGTAACTTGAAATCATTTTTCTTGATTGTGATAATTTGTTTAAAGTACCTTCTGGATTAGGACCTCTTTCCGGTGGAACTGTTGTTGTCAATCTACCACCCATAGCTTTCTTTTGAACTTTTTTCTTTCCTCCAGGTGTAACTTTACCTGAGCATACTGCACCCGCGTACATGTTTGCGTATGCTGAAGGATATACTTTAAACTTTCGCTTTGCGGCGGCTTTTCCTTTTGCGCACAATTTTGCCATTTTTCTTACCCCTTCCCGGTTTCATTATTTGTTTGCTCATCTGAGCTCGGCTGATCATGAACACACCTTGGACACTCGCACATGCAAGGAGTCCCTAAAGAACAGTGACAGAGACAACCACATATTTGGCATTGTTTCATTAATGAACTGTGCCAATTTCAAAATCAGGTTCCCAAATAATATCAACTTCATTTTCCATCGTTAATTAAATATTCCTCTATCCACATAATCTTTTCTTTAACTATTGCTAAGTCCTGTTGCATTTCTGCAACACTATCTGCCTTTTGTTCCACGGCATTGAGTCGTTCGCTCCACATGCCCCAAGTCATTCCTAAAGTGCCAATCAAAACTACATATGGTAGTAGAGTTTTTAGCTCTATCTTAAACGACATGTACAGTCCAAATCTGTTTTACAATTGCACATAGTTATACTCCTATTTTGTTTTTGCGGACATTCCACTTAAAGGGTTATTTAAAGCCTTATTAATCTTCAAGTCAAGGCTTTCTTCCATTAACTTCATCTCTTCTATAAGCTCTCTTGAATCTTCTTTTTGTCTATCTTCCACGTCATTTACAATCTCGGTTATGTGTCGTACGTCTTGCTCAACGTTGCGCAAATCCGTTTTAAGGTCATCTTTAAGTTCCCGACTAACCTGACTTATTAGGTCTATTTCACCCAGTATAATTTCTAACTCGCTTTTCAAAGCGTCTAATTGTTGTGATACAAGTTCAACTTGTGCTTTTGTTTGTGTTTCCACAAGAGCAATCTTCTTATCAAATCCGCTTAAATCCGGCGCAGTATAGGACTCAATTTTTTCTGACATATCTTGAAATTTTTTGAAAGCCTCGAACCCGCCATATAAAACTCCTACAGCACTACTTAATGCTAGGATGACTGCCATCATGCGTCCACCTTTAAAAGAAACGCCGCCTACTGAGACTTCTGCCATTGTGAGTTCACCATATCATCCATTATCTGTCCTTGTGCCATATCAAACAACATACCATACTGGTCATCTATTGTCTTGTTTAAATATTCTGTAACGTTTGTATCTTGAATATAAGACTGTGTATCAAAGAATGTTTTTGTATTACCAAGAATCTGCATAACAATTAAAGTTTTAGTTTGAGCTGCATCATCATAACGAGCTTTATCGTCAATCTTTTTTACTATCTTAGTTGCTGCTTTTTCTTTAGCTGAAGATTCTTTTTTTTCTTCCTTTTTAGGTTCTTCCTTTTTTTCCTCTTTCTTCGGCTCCTCTTTTACTTCTTCTTCAGCTTCTTCTATTTCCTCAGGTGCTTCTTCCTCTGGTTCTTTTACATCTTCTACCTCTTCAATTTCCTCTACTTCTTCAGGTGCTTCTTCGACAGTTTCCTCAGGCTCGGGTTCAATCATCTTAGGCTCCTCTTGAACTTCTTCGATTTGTGGTTTTGTTTCTTCTACTTCTGTTTCTACTATCTCGGGTTCAATTTCAATTGGAGGTGCTATTTCCTCTACTGAAGCTACCATATCTGGGGGAGGTAGATCCATTTCCATTTCGATCTCTAATGTAACAGTCTCTATATTGACGGGCATTTCAAAGTCCATGTTCATATCAGGCGGGGGTAATAATTCCATCGGAGGAGGGGCATCAAAAGTAACATCGTAAGAAATTTCTACATATTCAAATTCTAATTCTATTTCAGCCATTTCAATTTCAACAGACTCATAGGTTACTTCTTCATACTCAGGTTCAAAAGGCATAAAATCTATTTCACCCATATCATTTGTAGCTATGTCATTAAATTCAAATACTTCTTCTGCAAAGTTAATCTCTGTATCTAAAAGATTCAGGTAATAAATTTCTTCTACTGTAGTTATTTGTTGAGTAATAATTGTATTGATTACATTATAGAATACGTCAACGCTCACATCATCAAAGACCGGACCCACTGCGAGATTAATATCTCTACCACCTATCTCAATAGTAACTTTGTTTAATATACCACTGAAATCGAAAGACCCGTTATAAGATTGATACCCTGTTGATACTCCAGACTCAGACAAGATGTCAGTGCCTGAAAAGACCTGACTAGTTCCATTAAGTCCTGTAATGTGCATGTATATTCGATCTTGATCATCCTGTTTGTCTACCTCTATAGAGTATTTAACTTCGCCACCATTACTAATATTCAATTCAGAGAAATCAACAGTCTGTATAAACGTGGTGCCCATACCATCAACCCCCATTGTCGAAGTAGAGTTACCTGATCCTGTAATAGTTGCACATTTATCAGAACCTAATCCATAACAAGCATTACCTGTTGGCATACTAGCAGGACCTTGACCACCCCAATCAATATCCATGTCTCCTTCGTTACTTGTGCCTACATATCCGTTTGAGCCATCAAGTATATTATCTGAGTTTTCATTAGTTACAGTAGTGGTTGTTGTAGTCTCTGTGGTTACAGTAGTTGTAACAATTTCTGTACCAAGATCTTCTTCAGTAATGTCAATTTGTGTATCTTCCGTGATGGTTACACCAGGAGTACAGAGTCCTTCAGTATCAGGTAAGCAGTCTGCTTTAGAATAAGAGGAGACCAGTAGTAATAAGGAAGAAAGCCTTATAAAGTGCAATAGAACTAGCATCACTAAACTCCTTTGTTTCATCTTTTTTCACTTGTAAATAATCATCTCTGTAAGGTGATCCCTCTGGAATTTTTTCAGGATTGTCTTGCCAGTAAGCAGCGGCCTCGGCGCCGATGAGACCGTCTACAGGGCACGGGGTCCCGGCATTTTTCATACTCGTCCAGACACGATGGTCCTGACACAACAAACTTACTGCTGCCACTTTCATT